>JGI1356J14229_10000096_pt1 | contig 94938 bp, 98 predicted proteins | sample Subgrocontami58m_FD_14229 | JGI IMG/M metagenome (IMG submission 14229) | reverse complement strand
GCAACAACAATGGCTGGACGCTTTTGCTGCGGCAAAAGCTCTCAGCACCCCGAAGGGGGCAACCCCCGCTTCGCCAGCATTGTTGCTTGCACTCGCTTGTTGACTAACTGGCATAACTATTATATAATTCCCAGAATAACACCAGTCCTTATGATAGACATAGGCACAGCGCTGAGGCACTACAAAAGAGCAGAGATACAGGAAGAAATAATATATGCGGCACAGAACAAGGAAGCTGTTGCGAAGTTCGGAGAGGAATTCGGGCAGAGGCCAGACGTGCTGAAGTACCCAAAGGATGTCCTTGAACAGGTGAAGAAAGGTGCAACGTCTTTTCATGTTTCAGAAGAAATGTGGAGCTACCCGTCAAGGCTGAGCGCAGGGATGAGCAAGGCAGAGCTGGACGAGCTCAGGACTGGCTGGGATTTGGTGCTGGACATAGACTGCCCCTATTTTGGGTATTCAAAAATAGCTGCTGAAGAGGTTGTAAGGCTTCTAAAGAGGTACAATGTAAAGGCAATAAGCGTGAAGTTCAGCGGCAACAAGGGATTTCATATAGGGGTTCCGTTTGAATCATTCCCTGAAATCATAAATGGGAACGAATCAAGGCTGATGTTCCCCGAAGCCCTGAAAAGAACTGCGCTGCACATAATTGACTCAATAAAAGAAAAAGTGAGGCTGCGAATTGCCGAGACAGAGAAAGACATTGCAGCGATAAGGGCAAAGACAGGCATAGACGTTCCTCCAGAACTAAAAGTAACTTCTAAAGACGCAATGGAATCTGCCAAAATCAAGATGAACAAATACATAGAGTCCATAATAAAAATGGACACAGTGCTCATATCATCAAGGCATCTTTACAGGTCGCCGTACAGCCTGCACGAAAAGTCAGGGCTTGCCTCAATCCCCATAAACCCGGACAGAATAATGGAGTTTGAGAAAAATGAAGCTTTACCCGGAAAAACAATGCCTGATTTGGAGCACAGGTTCCTTGACAGGAAAAAAGCTGTTCGGAACGAAGCACAGCAGCTTTTTGACGACTCTTTCAGGAAAATCACGCCCATAGACGTGGGAGAAAACGAACAAACGAAAAGAGTTTTCCAGGAAACAGACGGGGCAATACCACAGCAATACTTCCCACCCTGCTTACAAAAGATACTTGCAGGGCTTGAGGACGGAAGGAAAAGAGCCCTGTTCATACTCACAAACTTCCTTGCAAGCACAGGCTGGGAATACAAGGACATAGAAAACGCAGTGAAAGACTGGAACCAGAAAAACAAGCCGCCACTGAACGACGCGCACATAAACAGCCACCTTTCATACTTCAGGCAGAAGAAGAAAAAAGCGCTACCTCCAAACTGCAGCAACCCAGGCTACTATGCGGACATGGGCATAAAGTGCCCTGAAGAAATATGCAGCCGCTGCAGGAACCCTGTTGTGTTTGCCAAGAGGAAGATGAGGGCTTAGTATGCCTGCAAAGAAACGTTAGGATTGTTAGCTGTTTCTTGTGTAACCGATAATTGTTGCCGACAATTCATACTGGTCGGCGCTTGTCTTGGAAGGCCTGATATGCGCCTCTTCCAAAGTACACACGCCATCAGAACCCGCCATTCCCCACATATCTTGTTGTGCAGCTCTTACCAAGTTAAACCTAGCGAGTTCCTCTTGAGCCAAACTTGTTCTATACTCAAATATAATGGGTTCATCCAAACCGCCACGATTAGCCGGAGTAAAATCACGCAGAAGTTCTCCAATGCCCATAGGGGCGCCTCTTGCACGACGCATAACCAAGAGTCCTTCATCATTAACACGCAGAGTCACCGGGACAAAGGCCCAAGCACCCTGATACTTGCCTGTTGCCGGGTCAGGAAAAGCCATGCCCTCATACAAAGGAATCATACGTCCAGTATTTCCTTCAGGTTTAAAAATATTGTGCTTGAGGCGGCTTTGAAGCTCTGTGTTTGGCAAAATTTTTATAATAACGACTTATTACTTCAGAATATAATATGGCGAAGAAGAAAAAGATACACATAATAGGGTATGGTGGCACCATAGTCATGGTAGTTGATCCTGTGCGAAAAATAGTCCTGCCGGCAGAGAATGTTGAAGAGCTCATGAGCTTCGTGCCAAGGCTGGCGGAATTTGCCGATATTTCCATGGATGTTCTGTCAAACAAAGACAGCACGAATGTCACTCCAGACGACTGGACAAAGCTGGCAATCTACATAGATAAGCATCACGACGAATATGACGGGTTCGTAATTACCCACGGGACAAACACCATGGCTTATACGGCTTCTGCGCTGGCGTTTGCGCTGGGGCGCGGCCTGAAAAAGCCAGTCATATTGACAGGCTCCCAGCTGCCCCTGACTGTTTACGGGAATGACGCAAGGTTTAATTTCGAGAATGCAGTAAAGGCGGCAGTTGAGGCGGCAGAACAAAACATTGCAGAAGTGATGATTGTCTTCAGCGACCTCATACTGCGAGGGTGCAGGGCGGTAAAAGTAAGCGAAGCCGAGTTCCGAGCCTTTAATTCCCCTGCTTTCCCAATGCTCGGGCAAATAACATCAACAGGCATACATTTCAACAGCCTTTTCATAAGAAAAGCAGATAATAAAGCTGCCTTAGAGCTTAATCCGCACTTCAACACTTCTGTTGTAAGCATAGACCTGACGCCGGGGCAGCTTCCAAGCATGATGGAATCGCTTATACTGGCAGGGAAGTGCCGCGGCATCATCCTCAAGTCCCACGGCGCAGGCTCAGTGCCGACTGAAGGCGAGTACTCATTCATACCATTCATAAAAAGAATCGTGGGCAAATACAAGGTGCCGGTTATTGTTTCCTCAAAATTCCTTGGTGGGAACGCGTACAAGGAAGTAAATGATGAGTGCGCAGTCATGGCGATAGAAGCCGGGGCAATACCCGGCATGGACCTGACAGACGTGGCGACTGAGGTAAAGCTCATGTGGCTCATGGCACAGGGCGCTTTCTCTGAGACAGAAGTACGCCATAAGCTGCTGTCTGATTATGTCGGGGAAGTGACTGAAATCAATAAAACTGAAAGGCAACCTTTATAAACAGCGCCGGTTTCCCCAAAAAACAGTATTTAACGAATGTTAGATACGCCTTACAGAGCCTGAAAAAGAATCTTTTCTGGCAGAATGCCTTATTCTAGAAAAGATTCTACGAAAAGGCTTTTTTTGGAAATGCAGTTGCAGTGATTGCGGCTTATTGTCAGCAATTTACTGCAGTTATTCATCGTTATTCAAAATGGCAACAACACGAAGCCCAAGGCACGGAAGCCTGATGTTCTGGCCCAGAAAAAGGGCGAAAAGGCAGCACAGCAGGATTAGACACCATCCTGAACTGAAAGAGACAAAGCTCTCCGGGTTTGCAGGCTACAAGGTCGGCATGACGCACGCAATAGCTATAGACAACAGGCCAGCATCCCACACAAAAGGCGAAGACCTGTTTATTCCGCTGACAGTGATTGAATGCCCACCAGTTACTGTTGCATCAATAAGGCTATACAAAAGAACCCCATACGGGCTAAAGCTTGCAGGCGAGCATACCACGAAATCAGACCAGGCAAAGCTCGCGGAATATGAAAAAGAAATTGACAAATACGCCGTTGTAAGGGTAAACGTGCAGACGCAGCCTAAACTGACAGGCATCGGCAAGAAAAAGCCAGAGCTGTTTGAGATGGCAATAGGCGGCAACGTTCAGGGCCAGATGGAATACGCAAAACAGCTGCTTGGAAAAGAAGTAAAGCTTCAGGACGTATTCAGGGAAGGGCAGCAAGTGGATATTTATGCGGTAACAAAAGGCAAAGGATTCCAGGGTCCTGTGAAGAGGTTCGGCGTTGCCCTGCGCCCACACAAATCCGAGAAAGGAAGGCGAGGACCAGGCAATTTGGGCCCGTGGACGGGCAACAGGAGCTGGACAGTTGCCCATGCTGGCAAAATGGGCTACCACAACAGGCTGGAAAGAAACAGGTGGATTGTAAAGATAGCGGACAGCGCGAAAGGCATAGATTCAAAAGGCGGCTTCCTTCAATACGGCGTTGTCAAGAACCCGTACATTCTGCTGAAAGGCTCGGTTCAGGGGCCCAGAAAAAGGCTGGTGAAGCTTATGCACGCAGCAAGGCACAACAAATTAGTGCCTGAGCATGCGCCGCAGATAACGTATTTAAGCCTGCAGTCAAAACAGGGAAAATAAACGAGGAGAAAGATGAAACTCAAGATAATAGGGCTGGACAAGACAGAGAAAGGCGCGATAGAGCTGCCGAAGCAGTTTTCAGAGCCCGTAAACAAAGACCTGATAAAAAGAGCTGTACTCGTCCTGCAGGCAAACAAAAGACAGCCATACGGGGCAAAGCCGACAGCAGGAAAAAGGTCCAGCGCAAAGATTTCAAGAAGAAGGCGAAACTACAAGGGCTCATACGGAATGGGAATATCCCGAGTGCCAAGAAAGACAATGAGCAGAAGCGGAAGGCGCTTTATGTGGGTGGGCGCGTTCGCGCCAGGAACAGTTGGCGGAAGAAGGGCGCACCCTCCAAAAGCGGAAAAAATATGGGCACAGAAAATAAACAAGCAGGAAAACAGAAAGGCAATAAGGTCTGCAATCGCAGCAACCCTGAACAAGGAGCTGGTTTCGGCAAGAGGGCACAAAGCGCCTGATGCGTATCCGTTTATCCTTGGCAGCGGGGCAGAAACAATACAGAAAACAAAGGAAGCTGCAAAGGCTCTCATAAACATTGGCTTTGAAGAAGAACTTATAAGGGCATCAAAGAAAACCATAAGGGCAGGCAAGGGGAAGATGAGAGGACGCCGCTACATAACAAAAAAAGGTCTGCTGCTGGTTGTGGCAAAAAGCTGCGAGCTGATGAAGGCGGCAAGAAACCTGCCCGGAATAGAAATAGTTGAGGTTAACAGGCTAAATGCAGAGCTGCTCGCTCCGGGCACAGCGCCCGGAAGAATGACGCTCTTCACAGAGGATGCAATAGAAAGACTAAGCAAGGAGAGGCTGTTTGAGTAACTATGGAACCATACAAGGCAATAAAATACCCGCTTTCAACCGAGAAAAACATTAGGATGATGGAAGCGGAGAACAAGCTCATATTCGCAGTAGACCGGAAAGCAACCAAGAAAGACATAAAGGAGTCTGTGGAGAAGCTGTTCAACGTCAAGGTAATAAACGTAAACGTCGCTGTGACAAGCAAAGGAAGGAAACAGGCGTATGTAAGGCTGAAATCTGAAACTCCTGCAATAGAGGTTGCAACACAACTGGGGCTCATGTAATATGGGAAAAAACCTGATACAGCAGAAGCGCGGAAAAGGAAGCATGACTTACAGAGCGCCAAGCTTCAGGTTCATAGGCGACGTAAAATACAAGCACGCTGACGAAAGCGTTGGCAAGGAACAGGGAATTGTAGCGGACATACTTAACTCGGCAGGGCACACGGCACCCATAGCCAAAGTCATGTTTGGGAGCGAGGAATCACTCATGATAGCGTCACATGGGATAAAGACAGGCGACGTAATAGACTATGGGAAAGACGCCACACCAAAAGAAGGGAATGTGACTCAGCTTGAAAACATACCTGAAGGCACAGCCGTATTCAACCTTGAAAGCCACCCGGGCGACGGAGGAAAATTCGCAAGGGCTTCAGGCACATTCGCAAAGATCCAGTCAAAAGCAGGCGGAAAGATTCAGGTAATGCTGCCATCACGCAAAATAAGGGACTTTGACCCAAAATGCAGGGCATCAGTAGGCATAGCCGCGGGAAGCGGAAGAACAGAAAAGCCTTTCCTGAAAGCAGGCAAAATGTGGCACAAGATGAGAGCGAGAAACAAGCTTTATCCGCGAGTGAGCGCGCTTGCGATGAATGCCGTAAACCATCCATTCGGAGGGTCAAGGACGTCAAAGAAAGGCAAAGTAACAATAGCCAGGCGCCACGCCCCTCCAGGAGCAAAGGTCGGGCTGATAAGGCCCAGGAGAACCGGAAGAAGGTAATAGAAGACAACAAAAAACAAAATGGCAAGAAAGGACTTCGCATACAGGGGAAAAACTCTTAACGAGCTGCAGGGAATGAGCCATAATGAATTCAGCGAGCTTCTGCCATCAAGGCAGAGAAGAAGCCTGAAGCGAGGAATTCCGGAGCAGCATAAAAAGGTCCTTGAAAAGCTCAAAAAGGGAAAACAGGTAAAGACGCACACAAGAGACATGATAATACTGCCTGAGATGGTAAACAAGACAATACGGGTGCACAACGGCAAAGAATTCCTACCAATGACTATAATGCCTGAAATGCTTGGGCATTACCTCGGCGAATTCATATTCACAAGAAAAAGAGTTCAGCACCACGCGCCAGGAATAGGCGCAACAAGAAGCAGCGCAAGCCTGTCAGTGAAATAAAATGGACTACAAATATTCCACAAAAACAGAACAGAACGAGGCAAAGGCGGTCGGAATGGCTATGCCGATATCATTCAAGCAGTCTGTAGAGGTGTGCAGCTACATAAGGGGCAAAAGGCTTCAGAATTCAATAAACAGGCTCAACAAAGTCGCGCAGGGGCTCTTGGCAGTTCCTTACAGGCGCTACAACAAAGGAGGGGTAGGGCACAGACGCGGAATGGCGACAGGAAGATATCCCAAAAAAACGTGCCTGGAGATAATAAAGGTGCTTGAGGATGCGCAGGCAAACGCCCAGCACAAGGGGCTTGACACAAACAAGCTCATCATAAAGCACATAAGCGCGCAGAAAGCAGCAAAGCAGCCCCACTACGGAAGGAAGCGAAGAACAACTATGAAAAGAACACACATAGAAGCTGTTGTGAAGGAAGAGGCGGGGAAAAATGATTGAACGGGATTTTATATCTCAGAGGATGAAGGAGTTCCAGATACAGGAATTCATATCAGAAAATCTGAGGAACGTAGGCCATAGCCACACAAAGCTCATCAGAACCCCCCTGGGAGAAAAGATAATAGTGTACACCTCAAGGCCAGGCCTGGTCGTTGGCAGGAAAGGGCAGAACATAACCGAGCTTACAAAGACGCTAAAGAAAAGGTTCAATCTTGAAAACCCGCAGATAGAGATAAGCGAAGTTGAAGCGCCAAACCTGGACGCCCAGGTTGTTGCGGAGAAAATAGCCAGCTCCCTAGAGCGATTTGGCTCGAAACGCTTCAAGGGAATAATGCACAAGGCAATGGAGGATGCTCTGAACACGGGCGCAATAGGCGTAGAGATAAGGCTGTCAGGAAAAATACCGAGCAAAAGGGCAAGAAGATGGCGAGTCTACGGGGGCTACCTAAAGAAGTGCGGGGACATAGCTGTAGAACAGGTAAGAAAGGCATACGGCACCGCAAGGCTCAAGCCAGGCATCATAGGGATAAAGGTCAGCATAATGCCTCCGGGAATAGCACTGCCCGACAAAATAGAGCTGCTTAAGGAAAAGACAGAGGTAAGCGAAGAAGCAAAGGAAGATGAAAAACAAGGAAATGCAGGCAATGCCTGAGGACGAGCTGAAGTCAAAGCTCACGGAACTGAGAAAGGAGCTGCTCAGAAACAATGCGCAGATAGCCATGAAAGCAGCGCCGAAAAACCCGGGGCAGATAAGGCAGATAAAAAAGACGATAGCAAGAATACTGACAACAATCAGGAGGAACGAAAAGAAAGCATGAACGAAATCTGCCCGCGCTGTGGTCTGCCAAAGCCCATATGCGTCTGCGAATCAATAGCGAAGGAAAGCCAGCAGATAAAGGTTTACCTGGAGAACAAAAAATTCGGGAAGACCTGCACGATAATAGAAGGGCTGAACCAGAAAGAAATAGACATAAAGGAAGTTGCTAAATCACTCAAATCAAAGCTTGCGTGCGGAGGCACGGTAAAAGACGGAAAAATAGAGCTTCAGGGCGCCCATAAGGGCAAGGTCAAAAAGCAGCTGATAGAAATGGGGTTCGCGCCTGGAACGATAGCTACATAGAAACAGGACAAAATGAAAGACGAAAATAAAAGCGGATGCGATGACAAAAACTGCCCGTTCCACGGCAGCCTTAAGATACGGGGAAGAATGCTCACAGGCAGCATAACATCAGCAAAGATGAGAAAAACAGCAAGCTTCTCGCTGGAAAGAAGGGAGAAGGTAAGAAAATACCAGAGATACGAAAAAAGGTTCACAAGCCTGAAAGCGCACAACCCTGACTGCATATCGGCAAAGGAAGGAGACAAAGTGACTGTATCCGAATGCAGGCCGCTCAGCAAGACAAAGAAGTTCGTGATAATAAAAAAACACATTAATTCATGAGCACATTGGGAGAAAAAATGCAACCTGTAAAAGCCCACTTAACAAAGGCACTAAACCACGGAAGCCTGATAGCCACGTGCGACAACTCAGGCGCAAAGATAATCAGGGTTGTATCAGTGAAGGGGTCTAAACCAGTGAAAGGGAGGAAGCCGGCATGCGGCGTTGCAGACCTGATACTCGCATCTGTAAGGAAGGGCAACCCGGAAATGAGAAAGCAAGTAGTATTCGCAGTCATAGTCAGGCAGAAAAAGGAGTACCGAAGGGCAGACGGCATGCGCATAAAGTTTGAAGACAACGCGGCAGTAGTGCTCAAAGACGACAAAGGCAACCCAAAAGGAACCATATTCAAGGGACCTGTAGCAAAAGAAGCTGCTGACAGGTGGCCCGGCATATCAAAAGTTGCAAGCATAATAGTGTGATTGGGGTAAAATGAAAAGGGCTTTTTCATCAAGCTGGAAGGCGAGCAAAAAACCATCAAAGCAGGTTAAGTACAGGCACAACGCGCCCATGCACATAAAAAGAAATATGCTCTCAGCGCACCTGTCAAAACAGCTGAAGGAGAAGCACAAAAAAAGGGCTGTGGTGATAAGGAAAGGTGACACGGCAAAGGTCATGAGGGGGCAGTTCAGGGGCAAGACAGGAAAAATAGAGAATGTAAGCATAAAACTCGGCTCAGTATACCTGAGCGGAATAGAAACTCACAGAAAGGACGGAACAAAGGCTCTTTACCCAATAGACCCATCAAATCTAATGCTAACAGAACTAAACCCGGAAGACAAGAGGAGATTCAAATGAAAAAGCACATGAAGCGGCTTGCGGCGCCAAAATCGTGGCCTGTGGCGAGGAAAACATCCAAATTCATAATAAGGCCTCTGCCTGCAAGAAGCAAGGAGATGGCAATGCCCGCAAACCTCATCATAAGGGACATACTAAAGCACGCATCAACTGCGCAGGAATCCAACAGGATAATCAGGAACAACACAGTCCTCATTGACGGAAAGAAGATTTCAGAGCCAAGGCACCCAGTAGGCATAATGGACACGTTCACAATAAGCGAAATAGGGGAGAACTACAGGATGCTCCTTAACAAGAAAGGCAAGCTGACTTTGAAGCCCGTAAGTAACGATGAGGCAAAGCTGAAGGTATGCAGAATAAACCGCAAGACAACACTGAAAAAAGGCAGGCTGCAGCTCGGACTGCATGACGGAAGGACAATAATTGCAGCAGATAAAGGCGCGGATAAATCAGGCGGCTACAGAACAGGCGACAGCCTTCTGCTAAAGCTCCCTGAGCAGGAAATAAAGAGCCACATAAAGCTTGAAAAAAAGGCGACAGTATACCTGCTCGGGGGAAAGCACACAGGCTCCCTGGGCACAGTTGAGGACATAAAGGACAACAAGCTCACAATCAAAATAGGCGGGCATACTGTTGAGACCCTGAAAAAATTTGCTATTGCAATAGGAAAAGAAAAACCCCTCATAGGTGTGGAATGATGGAAGAGAACAAAATGCGGGAAATACGGATAGAAAAGCTCACGCTCAACATAGGCGCGGGAAAAGACGCTGAAAAGCTTGAAAAGGCAATTAAGCTGCTGAAAAGCATAGCAGGCCAAAACCCCGTAAAGACAACTGCAAAGAAAAGAATACCCAACTGGGGGCTAAGGCCAGGGCTGCCCATAGGCTGCAAGCTTACAATAAGGAAAAGCCGCGCAAAAGAGCTTATAGCGCGGCTGCTGCAGGCAAATGACAACAAGCTAAACGAAAGCCAGTTCGACGCCAACGGAAACGTGTCATTCGGGATAAGCGAGTACATAGACATACCAGGAGTAAACTACGCCCCTGAAATAGGCATCATGGGGCTTGAGGCAAGCATAACACTTGATAGAAGAGGATACAGGATAAAGAGGAGAAGGCTGCTAAAGAGAAAAATTGTCAAAAGGCATTGCATAACAAAAGACGACGCAATAGGCTTCATGAAAAACGAATTCGGAGTAAAACTCGGGGAGACTGAATGACAGTAAGCTCATACAAAAAAGTCCTGAAACAGATCAAATCAAAGCCAGTAAAGCTACAGCACTTCATGAAGCACAACAAGCCGAAAGAAAGGTTGTTCGGAAAATACACAAAAGCCTGCCTAAGATGCGGCAACACAAGGGCGCACATAAGCAAATATGGCATACATGTGTGCAGGAGATGCTTCAGGGAAATAGCGACAAAGATAGGCTTCAAAAAATACATTTAACTGACGAAAATGATGAACGACACACTATCAAACAGCATGTCAAAAATAATGAATGCGGAAAAGGCGGGCAAGGATCACTGCAGGCTGATGCTCACATCAAACACAGTAAAGCACGTCCTCAACATACTTAAGGAAAACATGTACATAGGCGACATAGAGGAGACAAAAGACAGCAGAGGGGCCCGGCTTAAAGTTTCTCTGATAGGAGCGATAAACAAATGCGGCACAATAAAGCCAAGATTCCCCGTCAAAAAGGGCGAGTTTGAGAGGTTTGAGAAGGTCTACCTTCCGGCAAAGGACTTCGGGCTCATCATAGTTTCAACACCAAAAGGGCTCACGACCCATACAGAGGCGAAAAAGAACGGACTTGGAGGAAAGCTGATAGCCTACTGCTATTAAAATGGAAGCAAAACAAATAGAGAAGGTGCACCTGCCAGACAACGTAAAGGCCTCATACGAAAATGGCGTGCTGGCACTAAAGGGCCCTAATGGAGAAAACAAAAAGGCGTTTGCTGCCAACGAAACACGCATAAAAGCAGAAAAGGAAGAAATAACGATAGTCTATGAGAAGAGCAGCAAAAGAAGCAAGAAGACAGCCAAGACAATAAAAGCCCACATAAAAAACATGGTAAGAGGCGTCACAGAAGGGCACGCATACAGGCTAAAGATATGCTCAGGACACTTCCCAATGAACGTTTCAATAGCAGGCAATGAACTGGTAATCAAGAACTTCATCGGAGAAAAGTATCCAAGAAGAGCCAGAATAGCTCCTGAGGTAAACGCCGTTGTGGAGGGACAGGAGATACTTATCAGGTCAACGAGCAAAGAGGCAGCGGCTCAGTGCGCAGCAACCATAGAGCAACTCACAAAGAGGACTGGCTTTGACAGGCGCGTTTTTATGGACGGCATATTCATCATAAATAAGGACGGGAAGGAACTAAAATGACGGCAAAGAGCATCGCAGAACTGCTGAAAATAAGGAGAAAGCAAAAGGCGAAAAAGCCGGAGTTCCTTGTCCAGGACTACCACAGAAGGAAAGAGCTCCCCAGAAAATGGAGAAAGCCGAGAGGCATGCACTCAAAGATGCGGATGAGAAAAAAAGGGCACCCAAAACAGGCAGAGATAGGCTACGGCTCCCCAAAACAGACAAGGAACCTGGACAGGAAAGGAATGAGAAGGGTTCTTGTAAGCAGCGCAAAAAAGCTGGATGACATTGACAAAAGCACCGAAGTTGCTGTAATAAGCCATGGTGTAGGGCTGAAGAAGAAGCTGGAGATAATAAAAGCCGCAGAGCAAAAAGGGATAACTGTGGCAAATACAAGCCACGCCAAGCTAATGAAGAGGATTGAGGGCAAAAAGCAGAAGGATGTGAAGACAGAGCCGAAGCAGGAAGCCGAACAAAAAAAGGCAGATGAAAACTCTGAGGAGAAAGAAAAGCCGGGAGAAGAAGAGCTGAAGGATACAGAGAAAAGGGAGAAAGACAAGCTCCTCATAAAAAGGGAAACAAGATGATGCAAAAAAGGCTCGCCGGATACGTACTCAAATGCCCTGAAGGCAGGATAAAGTTTGAACCTGAAAGAATAAACGACATAAAAGAAGCCATAACAAAGGAAGACATAAGGACGCTGATTTCAGAAGGAGCTATAAGAAAACTGCCGGAGAAAGGCAGCTCAAAAGCGCGAGCAAGGAAAAAGGCTGAACAGCGCAGGAAAGGGCGCCGCAAAGGTCAGGGCAGCAGAAAAGGGAAACGAACAGCAAGGCTGCCGGGAAAGAAGAGCTGGATGGGAAAAATAAGGCTGCAGCGGGAATTCCTGCAGAACGTGAAAACGAGAGGGCTTATAAGCAACCAGACATTCACGATGCTGTACAGAAAGGCAAAAGGCGGCTTTTTCAGGAACAAAAGGCACATGAAGCTGTACATCAATGAGCAGAAACTAATAGCAAAATGAAAAACAAAAGATACGCTGTGCAATTCAGAAGGAAAAGGGAACTTAGAACAGACTACAGGAAAAGGGCTGCCATGCTGCTTTCAGGCAAGCCGAGAATAGTTGTCAGGAAAACACTAAGGCAGATAATAATCCAGGTTGCGGAAATGACGGGAAAAGGAGACAAGATCATTGTAAGCACAGACTCAAACGCATTAAGGAAGCACGGATGGAACCAGGGCATGAACATATGCACAGCCTACCTTACAGGCTATATGGCAGGAATCAAAGCCACCCACAAAGGAGTCAAAGAAGGCGTCCTGGACATCGGAAAGCAGGTGCATGTCAAAGGCGGAAGAATATATGCTGCATTAAAAGGCATGGTGGATGCCGGGCTTAGCATAAACCACGACAGCACCGTGTTTCCCAGACAGGAACGACTCGCAGGAACCCACATGAAAAAACAGAACACCGCGCAGGAAATTGAGAGCGTGAAAACCAGGCTAAAGGGATAAAGAAGGCGCAAAAAAATGGCAGACAACACCCCCATCGGGAACATAGAAGAGGCAGTAACGCCAGTAGAGGAAGCGAAAATAGAAGCCACAACAAAGAGCCAGTTCTCCACAGACAAGTGGAAACCAAAAACAGGGCTCGGAACAAAAGTGAAGGCAGGACAGATAAGAAGCATCAACGAAATCCTGGATACCGGAGAAAGAATACTTGAGCCCGAAATAGTGGACGCACTCGTAGATAACGCCGAAATAGAGATGATGATGATAGGCCAGGCAAAGGGAAAATTCGGCGGAGGCCAAAGAAGGGTATTCAAACAGACACAGAAAAAGACGGCAGAGGGCAACAAGCCAAGCTTCGCCATATGCGTCGTAATAGGCAACAAAAACGGCCTCGTAGGCATAGGGTGGGGAAAAAGCCGGGAAACCGTCCCGGCAAGGGAAAAAGCAATAAGGAACTCCAAACTCAACCTGATAAAGATAAGGCGAGGATGTGGAAGCTGGCAATGCGGATGCAAAGAAGCTCACAGCATACCTTTTGAAGTATCCGGGAAATGCGGCTCTGTCAAAATATCACTAATACCGGCACCAAAAGGAACCGGACTGGTTGTACAGGGGGAATGCAAGAAGATACTTACGGCAGCAGGCATAAAGGATGTGTGGTCCAAAACCATAGGGCAGACAAGAACAACAATAAACCTGATAAAGGCGTGCGAGGATGCTCTAAGGGGACTGTTAGCCACAAAACTTCCAAGCAGATATGCTGAAAGTTTGGGCGTAAAAGAAGGGGAAATTGAAAGCAAAGCTGCCGGGGCAGCGGGATAAATGGCAGAGACAAAAATAGCGGTGGTAAGGACCAAGGGAAGGGCAAACATAAGAAAAGAACTGGAGACAACACTAAGAATGCTCAGGCTTTACAGGAAAAACTATTCTGCAATACTGGAAAAAAAGCCTGAAACAGAAGGAATGCTGAAAAAGGCGAAAGACTTAACAATATGCAAGGAAGTAAGCGAAGAAGACATCAAGAGGGCAAAACTGCCCGAGAGCAGGTTTTACACATACAACATAATCACGCTTCTTGGCAAGACTGGATGGGCAAAGAAAAAATGACGATAAACAATAGAAAGAAAAACTCCCGGCAAAGAGCATCCCACACACATGGCTGGGGCTCCATGAAAAAGCACCGAGGCTCAGGGCACAAAGGGGGCGTGGGAAAATCAGGAACAGGCAAAAGGGCAGACAGCAAAAAGCCAAGCATATGGAAGCAGAAGCATTACTTCGGGAAAAGAGGGTTCAATACCCTTGCCATAAAAATGGTTGCCATAAACATAGTGGACGTGGAAGAGCAGCTGCCGACTCTTATCAGGGAAAATGCCGCAAAAGAGGATAACGGAACGTATTCAATAGAGCTTGGGAAAAAAGGCTATAACAAGCTCCTCGGAAGAGGAAGAGCAACAAAAAAGATGGTGATAAAAGTGGCATCAGCCTCTGCAAGCGCTATAGAAACAGTCAGGGCGGCAGGCGGCGAAGTGCTGCTTGAAAGCTGAAATGTCAATATACCAAAGCATAGTATCAAACCTGCCGGAAGTATCAAAGCCCCTGCAGAAAAAGCTGTCATTCAAAGAGCGCCTTAAATGGACGCTGATAATACTTCTCCTGTTCTTCGGTATGGGAATGATACCCATATTCGGGCTGGGGGCAAACGCGCTCGCACAATTTGAATTCCTGTCAATAATACTCGGAGCAGAGTTCGGCTCAATCCTGTCACTCGGAATAGGGCCGATAGTAACGGCATCAATATTATTGCAGCTGCTGAACGGCTCAGGCGTCATAAAGTTTGACCTGACAACGCATGACGGGAAGAAGATGTTCCAGGGAACGCAGAAGCTGCTCGCCATATTCTTTGTCGTGTTTGAAGCGGTTGTTTACGTCCTAACCGGAGGGCTCGGACCCGGGCCAGGAATGAGCCCGCTGATAATAATATTCCAGCTGATCCTCGGAGGAATCCTCATACTGTTCATGGACGAAGTCGTGAGCAAGTGGGGATTTGGCTCAGGAATAAGCCTGTTCATAGCAGCAGGAGTCTCAAAGTCAGTTGTTGTAAGGCTGATAAGCCCGATAGCCACATCAGGAAAGCTATACTTCCTTTCAGGTGAAGCGCCCGTAGGATCCCTGTTGGCCATAGTGCACTTCCTCCAGCTTGGAAGCCTGCAGGAGGTAATGGCAAACATCCTTGCAATACTATCAACAGTTGCCATATTCGTAATAGCCATATACGCGCAGTCAATGAAAGTTGAGATACCGTTGTCATTTGGAATGGTAAGGGGGCATGGAATAAGATGGCCGCTGGCATTCATATACACGAGCAACATACCAGTCATACTTGTGGCTGCGTTACTCGCAAATATACAACTTTTTGCGCGGCTCCTGCAAAACGCAGGAAAGCCAATACTAGGAACATTCGCAGGGTCTGTAGCAGACACAGGGCTCGTGGCATGGCTATACCCCCCAAACATACTTTCCCTCTCTGTACGGGGAAACCTGCAGCCAATAGACATAGCGCACGGAATAAGCTACATGCTGTTCATGATAGCAGGAGCAGTACTGTTCTCAATATTCTGGGTAAAGACATCAGGCATGGACGCCAAAAGCCAGGCACAGCAAATGATAAAGACAGGACTCCAGATACCCGGCTTCAGAAGAGATGAAAGGGTGCTGGAAAGCATCCTGAACCGCTACATAACCCCTCTCACAGTAATGGGCGCTATAACAGTCGGCTTTTTAAGCGCTGCAGCGGACATTTCAGGAGCGCTGACAAGCGGCACAGGGTTACTACTAACGGTAATGATAATATACAAGCTCTACGAAGACATAGCAAAACAGCACGCAATGGACATGAATCCGCTGCTGAAGAAGTTTATGGGAGAATAAAAAAGGTGAACAAATGCTGCAACAAATACTGTTACTAGGGCCTTTCGTCGTCGTGCTGCTCCTGTCAGCTCTGGTCTCCCTCATAATAACGCTGATATACAAATACACAACAGACCAGAAGGCAATGGCAGCGATAAAAACAGACATGGACCAGCTGAGAAAAGACATGAAAGGAATGAAGGACGCGAAGAAAATGGGAGAAATCAACCAGAAGCTAATGCAAAAAACAATGGAGCAGTTCAGGGCATCAATGAAACCCATGATAATAACGCTTCTGCCGGCACTGCTTGTGCTTGGGTGGATGCAAGGCAACATAGCATACCAACAAATAGCTCCTGGCGAAGAATTCACAACAACGGCAGCCTTTGAGAAAGGCGCGGCTGGCGAAATAGAGCTGAAAGTCCATGAAGGGCAGGGAATGCAGCTTCTAAGCGATGCAAAACAGAAAGCAGCAGACAAAGCCAGCTGGAAACTAAAAGGGCAGAAAGGAACTTACGAACTCGAATACATTTACAGCGGCAGACAAAACAGCGAAGCCAGCGAAGTATACGCAAGGGAAGTGGCTATAACAGAAAGGTGGGAATACCGTGACCCGCTCCTTGAAAAGGAGCAGAGCTTCCTAGGCATGAACACAGGCGATAAATATCCCATAAAGAAAGACAGCCAACTGAAGCGCATAACAATAGACAACCAACCTATAAGGCCGTTCGGGCAGCTAAGCTTATTCGGGTGGAAGCCCGGATGGCTCGGGGCATACATAATACTCTCACTCGTATTCAGCCTTGTGATGAGAGCTGTGCTTAAGGTGCACTAAAAAATTCTTGTTAAAACAAAGCAGCATGGGAACAAACCTGGTAGAACTGGCAGAGAAGTATTGCCTGCATTTTCATAACGGACAAAGAAGAAAAGGGAGCAATCAGCCCCCGTATGCGGTGCATCCCTTCGCTATCAGGGATATCCTTACCAAATACGGATACGATGACGAAGAAACACAAGCCATTGCGCTACTGCATGATACAATAGAAGATACTGAATTAGGGCAAAGAAAAGACGAAATCGAAAAACGGTTTGGCACTGTCGTATACGAAGGAGTATACGTACTCTCAAACAACACACCCGGAAAACATTCCCAAGAACTTACAATTTTATTTGAAAGTTTAGGGATTCAGTTAATCGGCCAAAACGAGCACCTAACTCCGCAGGCATATAAAGCCAGGATTTTGTTTAGCCGGGATACCATCAAAAGAGTAAAAATAGCTGACGTAACTCACAACACCAGCTCATTGCCAGACTTAAGCAATGAAGGCATTAGAAGAAAGCTTCATGACACTGAAACATTTTACATTCCACTCGGCAGATGTGTTGCCCCTGTGATGGTCGGGGAATTAGAAACAAATATAGCAAATTATAAAGCATCAGAGCATTATAGAACTCACTTCGGTCAGGCGTAACCTTTTTATAACCCTTCCGATTCGCAAAAACCATGAGACCATCAAAGCAGAAATCAAGGACGCTCAGAAGGGTTTTCAAGAAAACCCCTGGAGGGCGAACAACAACAGCGTATGTCAAGAGGAAGCCGAAAAAGCTTTACTGCTCAAACTGCGGGAAAGAGCTGATGGGCATGAAAAGGCTTAGGCCTTACAAGCTGGCAAACACGTCAAAGACAGAGAAAAGGCCGCAAAGGCCTTATGGCGGCGTTCTGTGCAGCAGATGCACAAGAAGAAGGATAATAGAAAGCACGAGGGCATAACACGATGATTGAAACAGGAAGGCTTGTTGCAAAAACAGCAGGAAGGGACGCAGGAAAGAAAGGGCTCATAGTTGACATAATAGACGACAACTACGTCATTGCTGACGGGCAGCTTAGAAGAAAGAAGTGCAACATAAAGCACCTTGAGCTATTGCCTTCAGTCGCAAACATAGAAAAAGGCGCAAGCCATGAAGCTGTTGCTGCAGAGCTCAAAAAGCTCGGAATAGACGTAAAGGAAAAAGCCGGAAAAAAGGCAGGTGCAGAAAAGAAAAGCCAAAAGCCAAGCAAGGCAAGGGCTGTAAAGGGAAAAGAACAAAAGCCGGCTGAGAAAACAGAAAAGAAGCAGAAAAGCAAGTGATAAGGCTATGGCAATTATTTTACTTCTTACTTAACACGCGCTGGGTTTATCCAAGAAGTTCTCTAAGTATTCTTTCCTTTTCTTCCGCAAACTCTGCATCGCTTAGCCTGATATGCTGCTGAGCCCCAACTGTATTACCAATCTGCAGCAGTGTTGTCACGCCAGCAATTACTAAAGGATAAATCACGTGCTCAAAATCTTTATCATATATGGTTTTAGGCAAATCGAACTGCACTACCTTTTCGGCAAGGGACTGCCTGAGTTCTTTTACCGCAGCAAGATCTTCTCTAAGTGAAACCATTCCTCCACCTCCCTGAAAGGGATCAAAAAGGAGCGCTGCTACCCTGTGCACTCCTTCCCAATTTTGGCTTCGCCTTATCAATTCTGCAGCTCTATGAATAATATAAGCTTTAGCTTGCGGATTTTCCCTTATAATTGGCTGTAACTTACGTGCTACTTCTGACTTTCGCATAGAATTTGGAATCATGTAAAAGTCGATTTCATCCTTTAGTGCCTGGTCAATTGTGGTGACGGTATCCTGCATTCTTTCAATTTTTGAAATTATCACCCTTACTTCATCATTATCCTTTAGACCCAGCTGTCTTGCTATGCCGTCAGGCAACAAAACTACAAGCCTATCTCCTATTTTTTTGACATAGGTATTGACGTCTTTAGCGTCAGTCATTTTTGTATTAATTCTTCTGTTTTATTGATAAAATCTATGACTTTATTTTCGTAGTTATTTATTGTTTCTTGGTTGAATTTAATATTCGTTGCATAACTTGCATCATGCCTGTCATCTTTAAGGTTTGTGTAAAGTTCTGCATCTTCTTTGTTTATAGAAAGTTCATCCAATAATCTTGCTTCATCTTTAGTTATTGAATACTCTTTTATTAAGATAAGAATTGTTGCGTAGTGGTTTTTCGATGAATGGTTTTTGTTTGTGATTAATGCTAAAGCTGAATGGTATAAGGAATAATACAAGGTTACAATAAGCCAGTCATTAAATTTGTGATGTTCTTTATTTAATTTATAGAATTCTAAATTATGTCTTGCTTTTTTTATATGGGAGTTTACTAATTCCGGGTTCTTGCCTATCTTTTTTATTTGTTTTTTAGTTATAAAGAAATTTATCTCTTTTTCCAAATATTCTTTATCTGAAAACAGTTTATCAATATTCATCTAGGATTACCTCGTAAAAATTTTGTTCTTTGCAGATGGGGAAACCTGTCTTTCTTGCCTGCATTATAACATCATCTTTGTTTTGCATAAACTGCCCTATTGTTGCCTGAAATATAGATATTGAGTGTTTTGAGGTTATTTCTGCATCTTTTTTGTTATTTGTTACGTCTGTTTTTTGATTTGCTATGATTAATAAGTCTATATCGCTTCCTTTTTGTTCTTCTTTTCTTGATGCAGAACCAAAAAGAACTATTGTATAGATTTCTTTAGGAATATTTTTTAAGAAGTTTCTTAATGGATTTTTTACACCAATGTTTAAATCATTAAATTTTTGCATTGACATTTCTGAGAATTTTAAGGCAAAGAGTTTTTTGTTATTTATTTTATAGAAAGTGTTTGATTTGGTTTTTTCCTGTGCCAAAATGTTGTTTTTTACGAGTTTATTTAATGTGTTTGTTAGTGAGCTGTCTGATAGTTTTGATAATTCCTTTATTTCGTTGAAGTAAAGAGTGTTTTTCTTACTTTCGAAATATGCACTGTAAATCTTATCTTCTGGTTTCATTTTAAGTATTGTCAACGCTCAATATTTATAAATGCTTCTGTTTTTGGAGTGATTACTTCTGTTTTTGGAGTAGTGTTTATCATGCTCTAACCTCAACTAGAACTATTTCCTGCTTACAATCCCAAACAATTCGGAAAGGTTAATTTCCGCAGCCACAACAGGCATCTCCAGGCCCCAGTTCGCAAGGACTGCAGGGCTTATTTCGCCGAAAAAGCCAATCTCCTTCCTGCCGACAAACAAAGCGGCAACCCTGCCGGGGATGAAAGAGCCGTGCTCTGCTTCCTTTATTGCAAATTTTATGCCAAACTGCCTCATGAGGTATTCAACAACCTGCCTTATCTCGGTATAGTCTGCTGCCGAATGGGAAGAAACAACAGCGAGCTTTTCATAATCCCGGATGATGTCGCCTTTCCTTACTGTAACAAGCCCCTGTTCAAACACTCTCTGCGGAAAATCAACGTGCTTGTTGCTGGAAAGCACATCAAGCAGGACAGGAACAATCCATGTCCTGACAACCGAGAAGCTCTCGGACATGAACTGCTCAATCTCAACAGTCCCAAAGTCCTTAATGCCCATCCTTTCGTAAAGCGCTGCCTTGTTTGAGAGAATCTGGCTCATAACCTCCTGATAGCCAAGCCCGATAATTATCTCACGGACCTTGTCAACAAAACCAACAATAGGAAGCTTCTGACCAACAGTGTAGCTCTCAAGCTCCTGCGGCTCTATGTTTCCAAAGCCGTACATAATTGCGATGTCCTCTATAACGTCAAAAGGATGCATGATGTCAGCCCTGTAAGGAGGAATAGTGACCTCATAGTTGCTGAATCCGTACCCGGCACGCTCAAGCAAATCCTTAACCTGCGAATCGCTTAATTCAAGCCCGAGCAGCGCCCTGACATCCTCTTTCCTAATCTTAACCTTCTCTGGCGAAAGGAGCGGGGTTGAAAGCTTCCTCTTTGGATGCATGATGTTTGCAGAACTTATCCTGAAGCCGCGCTCAGACAAGGCATATGCGAATATGTTCGCCACCAGAAGAATGGCTGCCTCGTCAGTGCCTGTAACCTCAAAGAATATGCCAGAATCGCCAACTTCAAGCTTGCCGATGAAATTAGAATTTATAATTGGAGGGAAACTAAGAATCTCGCCTTTGCCATCCACAAGAACCGGATAGCGCTTAAAGCCCTTAAGTATCCATGCGTAATCGCGGCCTTTTGGGTGCTGCTCAAGAATCTGCGCCAAGTTGAGCTTCTTTTCCATGCCCAACGGCACAAAGCTTATTTCTGTTGGAACTGACGTCCTGTAATGGACAGGAAACCTTATCTTCCTGCTTGAGTAAAGCCCTATGGAAACCTTCTGCCTCCTCCTTCCGTAACCAGTATCAAGCTTGTCCTGAAGCTGGATAAGCTGCTTAAGAAGATAATCATCAAGCCTGCCTCCTGAAGCCACAAACCCCGCTATGTACGGCCTCACGCCTGAAACAGACCTGTCAACTATGACATTATAATTCCCTTTCTCCACTTTTATTTCCTGCACTCCCCGCTGAAGCCCGAAAACGCCGCGCAAAAGCCTCGCTACGCCCTCAACGCTCCACAGGTAAGGAAGATTTGTGTCGTCAAGCTCAATGCTCACTTCATCAGTCCTTTTGTCATAGCCCTCAAGCTCACCCTTGCAGTAATGCGCAAGCTCAACAAGAGACTCCGGAGTTATCTTTACTCTCTGCTTCCTGTCAACAAGCTGCTGCAAGTCCTTCAACGAAAAAGATATTGTCGGCATCAAACCACCTTAATATTCCTCAAAAATGACAAGTCATGGCTGAAAAGCTGCCTTATGTCCTTAAGCCCAAGCTTGAACATTGCAACGCGCTCAACACCAATACCCCACGCAATGACAGGCTCCTTAACCCCAAGAGAATGCATCATCTCAGGCCTGAAAATCCCGCTGCCACCAAGCTCAATCCACCCCATCTCAGGATGCTTTGCATACAGGGCTGCAGAGGGCTCGGTGAAAGGGAAATAAGCCGGAGTCACCTTGATTTCGTCAGCCTCGGCAAACTCCTTTGCAAACATCCTGAGCAAGCCAACAAGATGCCTGAAATTAATCCCTTCCCCAACAACAAAGCCGCCAATCTGGTTGAAATCAGCAAGATGAGTTGCGTCAATAACGTCATACCTGAAACACCTCACCATCTGGAAATACTTCCCAGGAACCTTAAGTTCAGGACTTGCAAGCGTCCTTGGCGAAATAGAAGTGTCCTGGCTCCTCAAAACATGCCTGTGAGTGCGCTGAACATCAAACTTGTAACGCCAGCCCCTGCTGCCAGCAACACCTGCTTCGTGGGCAGCCTTAACCTTCATAACTATGTTTTTGGGCAACGACTTTGAATATTTAGGCTCCTTAACATAATACGCCTGATGAATATCACGCGCAGAATGAAACTGGGGCATATAAAGTGCATCCATGTTCCAGAACTCAGTCTCAACAACAGGCCCAGTCATCTCTTTAAAGCCCAGAGCAATAAACTTCTCCCTTACGTCCTCCAGGAAACGCCTGTAGTGCTGCTTCCTGCCGCCGGAAACCTTTGGGACAGACGCCAAAACATCATACCTCCTGAATTCCCTGCCCTTCCACGAGCCAGACTTAAGCATGCCAGAAGTAACTTTGTCAGCAACATCAGACGCTATGCCCCTTGCAAGCACCTCGCTGCCAAGAGATGAAAGCGTTACCTGAACATCCTTAACTGAGGAAACCCTGACAATGTCTTTCCTTAACCTCAGCTCTGACAAAACAGCTTTTTCCGCAGAGCTAAGTGCAGCAACATCAACAGGAAAACTTTTTTTGACAAACGATTCAGCAGCAAAGCCGGAAACGGCAAGACGCCTTCCCTGCTCAGTTATGATGCAAACAAGTTCTTTGTCCTTCCTAATGTCAATTGCCTTGGCTCTTTTCAGGATGCCCAGACAAATATTCAGCTCCTCATCAGAAAGCTTAGCGTCCCTCTTGATAGATGCAACAGAAGCACTGCCAGCCACTTTCAGGGCTTCCAAAAACCTCTTTTCAGGCAGCAATTCCTTGGCATATGTTTTGCCATTAGAGCCAAGCTCAACAACATCCCTAGACGTTTCCTTAGCCTCAACAAGCTCCTTGCTACTGAGCCAAGTCACAGCCCTGCTGACCTCTGTTTCAGAAAGCCCTGACGCTGCAACAAGGCTTCGGACATCATTATGCTTCTCAACAAAAGGCAGAACCTTCCTCTCCAAAGGATGAAGGGAAGAAACCAACCTGCCCAAATCCTTATCCTCGCCCCCGGACATAAACAGCAGGCATAGGAAAAGTGTATTTAAAGGTATCGCACAAAAAATATTTAGCAATTCGCACAAGATTGTTCCATGATTTATGCGAATTGCTATTAGAATTACTCATATATATCAAGTAATCGGAGCAATTCTCTATATCTTTCTTTCATTTCCTCAAACAGCTCCGGATTTCTTTGAAGCTCTCTATACAACACTAATTGCTTATGGTCACGATAAATATTCCTTGCAGATTCAGCAAGGCCACGAACCCCCCTCAAAAGCCAACACCCCTGCATAAACCGTTTCGGCAACAAACAAAGCAGAAACCAGAACCTGAACAGCATATCCAAGCCCTTCCATTTGGGATGGAGGAACATTAAAACCTGCAACCAAGGCATCTATGCCCGCATTCATACCAATCACAGCTTCTTAGCCACGTCGCCTGCGGGCTTCATATCCTGCCAGTTCTGGTTGAACATGCTCTCAAGAGCAGAGGCGAAGAAAGGAGTGCTTGCCCAGATGCCGACATCATAAGTCGGGTGGACATTCTTGTCGTCAAGAACCATAAACATTAGCTCCTTGCCGTCAACAACGCAGAACCTTGCCCCGTTGTCCGTATGGCGAACTTCTGCGACATCAGCAATGTCCTTCAGTGCGTCCTTGGTGTCCTTCGTTATAGGAGCAGCAATCCTAATCTTGACGCCGCGCTTCTTAGCCTTCTCCATAGACGCCTTAAGACCCTCAATCTTCCTCATCAGGCCCTGTGAAGTAGTCATAATAGTAACTGAGTTCACCGCATTCTTTATCATCAGGTCAAGGTGGTTGTAAAGGTTATGCCTTCCCCTCAGGCTTCCTGACAGCTCATTAGGATCAACAAGCTCTATGCCCTGCGTGTGCAAAGACTTAAGCTCGTTAAGCACTTCAGTGTTTCTTAGCTCGTCAAGCCGCTTAACCTTGCGATCAGCCTCGGACTTCATATGCTTCTTAACCCTTTCAACAACCTCTACAGGAGCAATCGCCAAATACTTTATTGGCTTGCCAAACTTCATCACGACAAAGCCCTTCTTCTCCAGGCTCTCAAGAACATCATAGCTCCTTGACCTTGGCACGTTGGCTATGTCAGAAAGCTCCCCTGCCGTTGAAACGCCCCTGGAAAGAAGCGCTGTCCATATCTTGACCTCGTAAAGGTTCAAGGAGAAATATGTTCTCAGCTTGCTCAAAAACTCTTCTTTGACAATCATAATAAGGCCTCCAAAACGTGAAACACTGCTTTTATCTACTACAACCCAGTTAATACTACCAAAACCACATCTACTATTTAAAGTTTGCTTTTTGCCTTTGCAAAGTAGTTCATTCCGAACCAACAAGATTTATAAAGCTGACTTGAGGTTTATACAGGCTATGCGTGAAGAAACGGCGAAAAAGGACTTGACAAAGCTGAAAATACAGCCAAACCTGAAGGACTATGAGGCAGAATACAGCAGATTCAGCTATGAAGCAGCTGAAAAGGAGCTCGAATACTGGGACGGAAAGGTCAACGCCGCCCACAATGCCATAGACAGGCATGCAGAAAGCTGGAGAAAAAACAAGATAGCGCTTCTGTGGGAAGGGGAAAAAGAAACAAAGGAATACACGTTCCTGCAGATGAAGGAAAAAACCAACCAGTTTGCAAACCTGCTCGGGAAGCTGGGAATAAAAAGGGGCGAGCGGGCATTCATATTCCTGCCAAGAGTGCCTGAACTGTACATAAGCTTCATAGGCATACTGAAAACAGGAGCAATAGCGGGCACAATGTTCTCCGCGTTTGGACCTGACGCGATAAAAGACCGGCTAAAGGACAGCGGGGCAAAAATCCTCATAACAAACTCAGAGCTGAAGAAAAGGGTTGAGCAAGTGAGGAGCGAACTTCCTGAGTTGCAGTACGTGATAGTTACAGACTACCCAAGCGACGCCAGCAACAGCAACGACAAAACAGCGGTTGACTACAAGCAGGCTGAAAAGATGCCTACGACATTTAATGTTGAAAGAATGCAGCCTGACGACTACGCGTTCATGCTGTACACATCGGGAACAACAGGAAAGCCGAAAGGAGTTGTCCACTGCCACAAGGCAATACTGCACGAGCACATGACTGCAAAATGGGTGCTGGACATAAAGGACGAGGACGTGTACTGGTGCACCGCAGACCCGGGCTGGGTTACAGGAATAGCGTATGAAATACTCGGAAGCTGGAGCAACGGCGCAACAACAGTAGTTTATGAAGGAAGATTTGACACGGACAAATGGTATGGATTGATAGAAAAGCACAAAGTCAGCGTCTGGTATACAGCACCGACAGCAATAAGAATGCTAATGCAATCTGATGCACACAAAAAGCACGACATGAGCAGCCTAAGGCACCTTTGCAGCGTGGGCGAGCCGCTAAACCCTGAAGCAATAAGATGGGGGCTCAAAGAACTGGGACTTCCATTCCATGACAACTGGTGGCAGACAGAAACAGGAGGAATGCTGATAGCAAACTACCCCTGCCTGGATGTAAAGCTGGGCTCAATGGGAAAGCCATTCCCAAGCATAACTGCAGCAATAGTTGACGACGATGGAAATGTTTTGCCAGTAGGACAGGAAGGAAACCTCGCTATAAAGCCCGGCTGGCCATCAATGATGAAAACGATATGGAACAGGCCTGAGAAATACAGCGAATACTTCAAAGGAAACTGGTACATATCAGGAGACAGGGCATCAATGGATGCTGACGGATACTTCTGGTTCGTCGGAAGGGCAGATGACGTTATAAAGACTGCAGGAGAAAGAGTAGGGCCATTTGAAGTTGAAAGCGCACTGATAGAGCACCCTGCTGTTGCAGAGGCAGGAGTCATAGGAAAGCCAGACCAGATGAGAGGAGAAATAATAAAGGCGTTCATCAAACTCAGGCCAGGCTTCGCCGGTTCGCCGCAACTGGAGAGCGAAATAAAGGAGTTCATAAAGACAAAGCTGGCAGGGCACGCATACCCGAGAGAAATATCGTTTGTTGACACGCTCCCAAAGACAAGAAGCGGCAAGATAATGAGACGGGTTCTTAAAGCAAGGGAGCTGGGGTTGCCTGTGGGGGATTTGTCGACGCTGGAAGAGTACTGAAAAAGTTTTTATATCGGACTTATTAAAGGCAGTGGATAGTTCAGAGCGGCCGCGGACCTACGGATATATTGATACTTCTGTTCATGTCATTGGTGGCTTTCCTAAGCTTAGCGCTGAGGGTACCAAAACATTAAAGGATTTAGTCAGCATAATAGCAAAAAAAGTCTTAAAAATAATTAGTATACTATCGCATTTCATGTCGGTATCTGAATCTGGAAGTAGACTTCAAGCGGTTTTTCCTGACAGCAAGACTATGTCCGATGTGAAAAAATGTCTAAGATCCATAGTGGAGCGTGTAACCCGGATACACGAATACGCCTCGGATCTTCTCAAATTAATAGAAGCTAGCAAAGAAAACGTAGCAATTCATGAGGTGGGGAATATTGTTGTCAGACTTCAGAGAACTTTCCGTATGTGTCCTAGTGATTATAATGACTTGACGCAGTTCTTTTCAGGATATAGAAGCGGAGAACGGTATAGTAACACAAGAGAGTTCAGATAGAATATGCCTACCTTTGAAGGGCTGTTTTTTGATTAACCTTCAAAATGTATTGACTTCTTTATCTCCATCAAAAGAAATATAAACACTCTCCCAGTAACTTCTGGCATGCTTAGAACCCATACGTGCGGCGAGCTGAATTGAAGTAAGTGGTGGTTATTCAAAGTCATCTATACAATTCCTTCGGAATCCTGAACTCCTTGCCTGAGAACACTATCTCTTCACATTCAGATATGGCCTTCTTGCATATGGTCAGCATGTACTCATATTTGCCAGCAACCTCTTCACTCCTGATAGAAGAGCCATATCTCGCATTTTCTCTTTCGTCAACATCTGATTTTTCTCCCTTGCCACTGTAAACCGTTATTCTGTCAATAAACTCGTCAGAATACTCTATAAGACCTCTGTCTTTAGCATGCCTCAGAAAAGCAGCCGTGCACTTCTGACTTCTGCTTTCTATGCCAAATTTAGACAATATGGCAAGAGCACAATAGTAAAGCGTATAAAACCACTCTTCAGGAATCTTATAGTCAAAACCTTTATCCATGTAAAAGCCACAAAGCACCAAGTTCCTCCTTGCCTTGGCAAGATAGTCCTCCGCTTTCTTATCATCAGGCGATACTATAAGCAAACCTTTATGCTTTTTCCCTTTTCCCTCATCATTTCTTGCAGTGGCAAAACAATCCATGACAGTTTCTTCCGGTTTCATTTGTTTGCCACGCTTTCCATAAACTTGATAAATTTTTCCTGCCCAAACAGAACAATTCCTTTCTTTATTGCACCAACAAACGCCATATTCGGCTTTCTGAGTTCCTGCCTCAACTCTGCCGGGGCGAAATTTATTGCGTGTATTTTCTTAATTTGTGTTTTTTGAATGTTCCTGATTGATTCTTCAATTTCCACAAACCTGCTTTTGTTAGAAACCACTCCCAAAACATCAATATCGTTGGCTTCACGCGGCGAATTAATTATGCTCCCATAGAGTACAAGGAAATCCAGCTTATTCCTCAATTCTGCAAAAATATTCAGCCATCTTTGATTTGTCAAGGCATTCTCAGTTAAGCAAAGAGCCAGATTTTTCCACACAAGGGGATTATCCCAATTCAAGCCCATGCTATAAGCGCTTGTCTCTCCATTTCCGATTTTATAAAGAACAATAAGCTTTCCTGACTGCATTCTTTTAATGAGCTTCCATGTCCCCACCCTGCTTAACCCGATTTCCTTTGCCAGAGACGTTACAGTCGGCCTGACAGCAAAGTCTTTCAACAAGGATTCCAAAACCCTTGATACTGACTTACCGTTTTTCATCCAGCCCCTTACTTCAAGTTAATAGTTATTAACTTAACGTTAATAGTATATTTAAAGGTTTTGATTTCAAAAGAAATATAAACACTCTCCCAGTAAATAGAAAACGTATGTCTGATTTTTAGATATGACTCGTAACGATACTGAGCCTTACCTGCACCACGCCCACTATATCTGCACAGATGAGCAAAATCGTGTGTAAATTTTACCGTTTTGATAAAAAAAATGAGCCGAAACTTTTATATATTTAAGCAGCATACCTTCTGTAGCTACTGCATAAAACAAAAATTTACAATAAAAAACCGGGGGCGTTATGGACACGTACGTGGTTGTTATTAGTGAGCCTGAAAGGCAAACCAGCCAAGCTATATGCAGGGCGGGGGATGTAGGTATAAGACACGCCACATTAGATGATGCTTTTGATAGATTCGGCGAACTTTCCGCCCCTTATATGGCAAGAGTAACTAATCTTCTTCCTGAACCAGAACTGCCTCCGGATTACCAAACGGGAGATGTGCCTGTTCTTATGTATAACGGACAAATGAGAAGCGGAGGAGAACTTTGGCGTGATTTAGGAACGCGACTTATAAGACAGAGGTATATAGTCCCTATATTTCAACCGCGCGAAATAATTGAAGTGGTTGGCGATTCACTCGGGCAACTACAAAAAAGGGTGCTTGAGTTGTACGAGGCAAATGGGCTGCGGCTTGGCTATGCGGATGGCAATCTTGGGGTTGAAGAAACGTTCAGGAGAACCCTTGCCGGACAATGGGAAAAACTTGTGGCTTATCGTGCGCTGGCAGAGAAGGATGTACCATGGGCAATAGACTTACTCATGGGATTTCTAAAGCAAAAAGCAGGTGAAAGGTCTCATGCTGCAGTCTGGGCTGCTTATCTTCCATGGGCTCATGCAATAGACGAGGCAGAGCGAAGAGCCTGGGGAAGCGTTGAATCTGCGCGTTTGAGACACACGCCATTCTCTGGTGGAAAGTAATCAGTATCTTACCTAACCCAAAACAGATAAAAAGTGAAGCGACTTTAATAATATTTATAAAGAATTCTCAAAACCATCCCATTATGCTAAGAACCCACACATGCGGCGAGCTGAAGAAGAAGGACATAGGGAAAAAGGCTTCTTTGTGCGGGTGGGCACACTCCAGAAGAGACCATGGCGGAGTCATCTTCGTTGACTTAAGGGATAGGTATGGACTGACACAGATAGTCTTTGACCCTTCACACAGCAAGGAAACGCATGCGGCGGCTGAGAAGATAGGAAGGGAATTCGTTCTTAAAGCAGAAGGAAAAGTAAGGAAAAGAATGGAGGGCATGGTTAACGAGAAGCTGGCAACAGGCGAAATAGAATTGCTTGTTGACAAGCTGGAAATAATAACAGCTGCAAAAACGCCACCCATAGAGATAAATGACGGAGTTGTTGCGAATGATGAGATACGGCTGAAGTACAGATACCTTGACCTGAGAAGGCCTGTGATGCAGAAACATCTTGTCTTCAGGAATGAAGTGACAAAAACAATACGAGAGTACTTTGACAAAAAAGGTTTCATAGAGGTAGAAACGCCGATGCTAATAGCATCAACACCTGAAGGCGCTCGCGACTACGTCGTGCCTTCACGCCTGCACAAAGGCAAATTCTACGCGCTGCCACAAAGCCCGCAGCTGTACAAGCAGATACTCATGATAGCAGGGCTTGACAGATACTTCCAAATCGCACGATGCCTAAGGGACGAGGACTTACGGCAGGACAGGCAGCCTGAGCACACACAGATAGACCTGGAGATGTCGTTCGTTACCAAAGAGGACGTGATGGAAACAGTGGAAGGCATGTACAGGGAAGTGTTCAGGAAATTGATGAAGACAGAACTAAAGAAGTTCCCTGTGATTACTTATGACGAAGCAATGGAGAAGTATGGAACAGACAAGCCAGACCTTAGGATAGAGCTGGAACTGGTGGATGTTACGGAAATAGCGAAAGGCTCAGAATTCAACGTTTTCAAGGAAGCGGAAACAGTCAAATGCCTGCCTGTCCCGAAAGATATAGGGCGCAACGAAATAGACAAGCTCATAGAGTGGGCAAAGGGGCAGGGAGCAAAAGGGCTTGCGTGGATGAAGGTAACAAAGACAGGGCTTGAAAGCTCAATCACAAAATACTTCAACAGCGAGGTGCAGAAAAAGCTCTTGCAGAAGACAAAAGCGAAGAACGGCGTGATTTTCTTTGTTGCAGACAAAAAGACAAAGGCGAACGAAGTCCTTTCCAAACTCAGGGACAAGCTCGGAAAAGACCTTGGCAGGATAAATGAGAAAGAGTTCAGGTTCTGCTGGGTTGTTGACTTCCCAATGTTTGAATGGAAAGATGACGAGCAGAAATGGGACTTCAGCCACAACCCTTTCAGCATGCCAAAGAAAGAGCACATAGCCCTGCTTGAGAAAAGCCCTGAAAAAGTGCACGCAGAGCTTTACGACGCGGTGCTTAACGGAACAGAGCTGGGCTCAGGCGCGATAAGGATAAACAGCCCGGAAATGCAGGAAAAGGTGTTTGGAGTTGTGGGAATGACAAAGGAAAAGGCGGAAAGAAGGTTCGGTTTCCTGCTTGAGGCATACAAGTACGGCGCGCCTGTGCACGGGGGCATGGGGCTTGGGCTTGACAGGCTCGTTGCAATGATGCAGGGCTTCAACGACATAAGGGAAGTAATCGCATTCCCAAAGACAAAGGCGGCAGAGAACCCGATGGACGGGTCGCCTTCAGATATAGATGAGAAGCATATGAGGGAGCTGCATATAACAATTAAGGATAAGCAAACCTGATGCCTATTTTATTTTCAGCCCCTGACAAGCTTTGAATGAAGATCGTTATAGAGCCTGCATGCTTCTTCCCAAGTTGCAGGCCTGTATTTCTGCGCTCTTCTCTCGCCGTAAAGCATACCTGCCTGTTCCTGATTCAATGGAAAGTATCCCCTTTTTTCCCAGACTGTTTTTCCAGATGATAACAGAACTGGGTAACTTCTTTCGAGGTCGGATGGAGTATACGACGGCTTACCGTCACGTCGCCGTATTTGAAGCAATCTACCAGCTTCCTCTTCAGTCATATTGCGTTGAAATAAGTCATTGAGAAAGGGACTTTTATAAGGGTAAAGCCTCTCGTCATAAACAGCTACGCCCATCAGCACTGAAACTTCTGCCGAAGTCAATGACCTCTCGGTGGCATCCTGCCTAAGTTTCTCTAACCTGCTGCGAGGGTCTCTGCCGCGCATGACAAACGCGTTAAATCCTGCTCTTACAAGGTTTCCGAGATTCATTGTCATTCCTCACAGGAGTGGTGACTAAAGCTAAACTGTGGGGTGCCTTGCCTGAAAATATTGCTTCTTTGCCATGGTTAAATAATCGACAACCATCTTTGCCACATCGGGACGAACTCTTTCCACAAGCGATTGTCTATTGACATCAGTTGCAAAACCACCAGAATCTCTTCTATCTTTCATCCACACTCCGCTTAAAAGGAAGCCATCCGATGTGGGTCGTACCTCATGAACCAAATGATAATCCCCCCAGTCATCTGGCGTATAGGTGAATTTGAGCAAGTCCCCCTCACGAACATCCTGAGGAGAAACCGGGGTTAGAAAACTTCCGTGTACACGTACTTCAAGATCTTCTCCAACAACTTCAAATCTTGGAACCCTGGGTCCACGTTTTCCTGACATTGATTCACCCATCATTGGGCAATGATATCCCGTATTTAAACCTTTTGTTTGTCACCACTAATTAATCATCAATAATTGCGAACAAGTTTTATAAACGGCAATTAATTCTCTTTATTAATGCTCATCCACATAGAGCGCGGGAACAGGAAGGAAAACAAAAAGTTTGAAGGCACTGTTGCAGAGCTGCTGTCAGAGCTGAAAATAAACCCTGAAACAGTTCTTGTTGCGAAGAACAACGAGCTTGTGACTGCGGATGACGAGCTTGGCGAAAAGGACGAAGTCAGGATACTATCTGTTATTTCCGGCGGATAAAAAGGACTTGAGCTTTTTTATTGACTCTATCCTGAAAGCCCCGGGCTCTCCGGGCTTCTTCAATTCTGCATAAGTCCTGCTTTTCCCTTTTGGGATGAATATGAAGTCGTTGCCCCAGCCGTTTTTGCCTTTTTCCTTTAATGCTATTTTTCCATCCTCAACACCCAAAAAGCAGATTGGAGCTTTGCCCGGGGCGCAGTACCCTATGGCTGACTTGTAAAGGCACTTCCTGTTTTTTATGCCAGCCATCAGCTTCAGAATGCCGCTGTTGCCTATCCTGCTGGTGATGTATTTGGAAGACGTTCCGGGAAACCCCTTGAGGGCATCAATGAATAGTCCTGAGTCCTCAACAATAACTGTCCTTTTCAGGCGCTCTGCAAGAGCCTTTGCAGCTGTCTTTGAGATTTCGCAGGGGTCATCAGAGCGCAACTCGGGATACTCAATGAACGCAACATCAACAAGGCTGCCAAGGACTGCCTTAAACTCAGCTGCCTTGTTTCTGTTGCTTGTGACAAATACAGGTTTCATTTTTCTATTGAGTGCTTGTCTTTCTGTAGAAATAATAAAGTATAAGCGAGATTGCAGCCATAAAGCCCAGCAAGATGAAAAACGCATATCTGTTGCCGCTCAAAGGAAGATATGCGAGGTTCATGCCATAAATGTTTGTTATAAGTGTGGGGATAGTTATTATCAGGGCAAAAAACGCCACTGCCTTCATAAACTGGTTGAGACGGTTGGCAGTTATTATGGATTGCATATTGAACAGGTTCGTCATCACTTCCCTCTGCACCTTCTCAGTGTCAAGAATCTGCAGGACATCGTTGTACAGCTCTGTGAAATGCCGCCTGTCATCCTCGCCGAAAAGCTTGTAATAGCTCTTCCTCAACTCGTTAAGAACCTCAATGTTAGCTATAAGCGCCTGGTTGAAATAGCTGAGCGCAACGCTTGAATCGTATATGCTCTCTATGTTTTCCTTGGTCCACGCACCCCTGTCCTTGAAAAAATCGAGCTTCACAGAAATCCTGTCAATAAAGTGCAGGAACTCATCATTGATTTTGTCAAGAACATAGAATATGAAATATCCTGACTGCTTCTTGAACAAAAAGCGCCGCTTGTTCTCCAGAAGCGCTGCAGAAAGGTCTGCAAGCACCTTGCACTTCTTCCTCTCAATAGTGACTATCGTGCTGCCCACGGCATAAATGTAAATCGGCAGGGTTATAATCTCGCCATCCTCCACAGTGGGCGCCCTGAAAACAATCTCCAGATGCCTGTTAACGCTTACCTTGCTTCGCTCGTCCTCCTCTACCGACTCCCTGAACTCCTCAACAGGAATCTTCGTTATTTCGGAAAGCGCAGCTATTTCGTCGGTATCCGGGCTTACGCACCTCACCCATACAGTCGCCTTGCCAAAAGCCCCGGCCTCGGAAGACTTGGCAAACTCCACATGGTCAAGCCTCTCAATCCTCTCATTCCTGAGAACAAAAGCGTCTATCATGTGATGAATGAAAACCCGTGATTTTATAAAAAGCTTGCCTTTTCATTTTTATTGAAAAAAATTATATATAGGAGACAACAACCCCCATATTATGGGCTCTCGTGGTTATATAATCCCTGTAGAGCTGGGAAAAGTTCCTTATTTGATGTTTGTAGGGCAGGAACTTCACAGGGCATTGTCGGCAGCTGGAATTGAGCGCATATATTCTTTCCCAGGGAACTATGACTACATTCTTGGAGGGAGTGGGGTCCACATTCTTCTTAAAGGGGATGTGGGGAAGCTTGAGGCAAAAATAGAATGTGATGAAACTGTACGAACTGTACGTTTTGCTGAACATGATATTTTGCTTTCTTTGGACAGAATAATGCGGCTAGAAAACAGCTCGTTTCCTCTTGGCGGAAGACCAAAAGAACGAGTTACTTCTTAGGAGAAGGATTCACAGATTCCCTGTAAGCCTTGAGTGCAGTGTAGTATTCGCCCTCTGCCAAAGTGTCAGGACTTACAAAGTTGAATTTCATCCACCTCGAATCCCTTGAAGTGAATTCAAACGGAGTAATGCCTATGACGTTACTGTCAGGAACCCAGATATTCCTGTACAGGTCAACAAACTGGGAAGGCGAAGCAAGAGAAGTTGTTGACTTGCACTCTGCATCAGCGCACCTGCCCCAGGACGTTTCTGTAATCATCACAGGGACATCAATGCCCTTGTTGCGCAACAGATTCCTTTCATCCTTGTACTTGCTCTGCTCAGGCGGGTAAGGATGAGAACTCCAGACATCAATGTAGTCCTTAAGCTCGGGAGAGAGTGTAAACATCGTGTTTATGAACGCCTCTGTCTGGTAGTTGCCGCCTGAGGTATCGCCAGTGACAGCCAAACCACCATTCATGATGTTTGTTTCCTTCTTCCCATCCTTCATGTCATATTCTCTTATGGCTTTTCCAACAGCAAGAAGGAACTGTGCGTATTCTCCCGGATTTGCCGCGCCGCCCCACTCGCCTGCGAGGTTCGGCTCGTTCCATATCTGCACATAATTTATTTTCAGCCCTGACTTCGCCTCAACAGCGGCTATGAATTCCGCATATTTCTGCGCAACATCCGCGTAATTGTTTGCAGCGTCAGGCTTCTCCCAGCTTCCTCCGGCAGTCCTGCCCTGAAGCCTGAGAACAGGAATAAGGTTGCGCTTGTTTGATTCCTGCATAAACAACGCCCACTTGTCAACATCAGAGCCAAAGCCAACATTAGGAACAAGATTTGTGACGAGCCCGCAGTCACCTGTGAGGTCCCTGACCTTGTCAAGCTGCTTCCCGAACTCTGAAACCTCAAACTCGTTAAGCATTGTGTGCACGCCAAACTTGTTCGGCTTGTCGCACTTTGCAGGAGCCACATTTCCAGGAACAACTGAGCCCGGCTGGCCCGGCTGGCCAGGCTGTGAAACCGGGTCGCACGTCTTTGTGCCGCATCCGCCAACACTGCCGCAGTAATAAACCATGTCACCGACAAGAATAACCCTCAGGCGGTATAATCCATATTTGTCTCCTCCCGGGGCGCTGTCATCCTGCCCTATGCTTAATACGCCGGGCAATGCACCGAAGTAAGTGCCGTGGCCAGTAACCTGAGTGTACTGCATTTTCAGCAGCATAACGAAGTCTCCTGACTCCGGGAAAACCTTTGCGGTTCCGGAACTCTTCACATAGGGGAACTTGTTAGTTGCAGGCGACTTGAGCTCCATGAAGCCGCCTGACAATGTTGCTGTGCCTTCGCCGGCGTCAACAACCCACTTCGCGCTGTCAATGGCGTTTCCATTAAACTCATCAACAAAGAAGTCCTTACCCTGAGCGTCAGTTACTTTCAGCGAGTCAACCTTCATGTAAGTCCAAGTGCCAACAGCTGAAGTTGGCCTCAACGGGTTGCCAAAGTCAACAAGCTTAGGCCTATCATTTGACTGCCTGCTGCCAAGAAGCTTGCCATCCATATAAATTGAATACGTGCCTGCCTTTAACTCTAATTTGTACTCGTGCATATTCAAGTCGTTCTCAGGCTTTTTGCCAGAAGCAAAGCCCTGGCCAGGAGTGCACTTTGCGCCTTCGCAAGTCTGAGTTGAACAGCAGTAGCCTGCGCCATCGCGGTTGTAATCATAAGCAGAACCGCCGCAAGTGCAGCCTGTATGCTTGGCTTCCAGAACAACCTTGTTCTTGTCAGTCGGGCAAGGGCTCTTTGCGCACTTTGCTGATGTGTCACCAACAGAGCCGCCATTGCTTCCCTTCTTTGAATCAACAACAGACCATTTTTCAGTCCATTCAACTGACTCTCCGGGAGATAGTGTTGCATAATCCCAGAATGATTCTGTAAGCCCTCCCCAAAGCTCAACATAGTGCCCGTCGTTTGCCGAATATGTGGAAGATACTATGTTCCCGAGACCGAAGAACTTTAGCCCTTTTGGATTTCCGCTGACAACTGAGCGGCTAATCCCCTCCCCTTTTTCATCACTAATGATTTGTGCCTGACCCTGCTGGAAGAAAAGGCCAAGCCAGCCCTCATTTCTCCAGTTGTCATAGCTGGAAAGGTCAGCAGAGACTGAGCCAACTGAGCCGCCGGGCCAGGCTGTTTTCTGCTTCTCGCAGTTGTTTGAACAGCCCTTGAAGCTTGAAGAGTGGACTGTTGCTGTTCCAGGCGGGAATGATAGTTTTGTCTTTCCTTTGCGCGCATCATTGAGCCCTGCAGGAGCTACCATTGCGTTTATCCAGAACTGAAGCTTCGCTGCAGACGAGTCTGAATTAACAATTTTGGGCGTAATGGTAAAGAAATCGGCATTGGCACCCAGAGAAACTGTTACTGAAGCGTCAACCTTCCCACTTCCACCTGAGCATGATGTATCAATTCCGTTCCTGGAAAGTATAACAGACTGCCCGGAGATTTTGTAGCTCCACTCAGAGTCGTATAATGAGCCGTGCTCCTGATCTGGAAGCGCGAACTCAATGCCGCCATAGGCAACCCATCCTCCGTCAGTCCTGCAATTATTCTTACCCCATGCGGTCTTTTTCGGGGAAGGATTTGCATAAAGCTGGTTGTTCCCAGTGCGCTTGTTCACGAACTCGTAAACCCTACCGCCAAGCTGCGGAATAATGCTTACATAAACTTTGTCATTTTCCAGAATTATCTTCTTGTAGGAATTACCGGAAATGGTTGCTGTTGATTCAGTGATGCGAACGTTACCTGGACTACTGCCTGAACCTGACGAACCTGAAGAGCCTGAAGAACTGGGAACGCCACTCACACCAGACTCAACAACAGAGCCATCCTCGCAGCACACCTTCTTTTCCTTAACTGTGATTTCCCACTCGCCATAATCGCCTTCTTCCTTCTTCTTGTCCTCCAGAACATTGACGTTGGTTGTGCCGCAGATGCAGTTTGCAGTCAGTTCCTTCCCGACCTCGCACTTCTTGTAGGCGCCTGTGCCTGTTATTATGTCTATATGCCCTCTTGCGTAAGAGGCAGCGTCCTTCTTGTTGATTATGTCAAGCTCAAGCTTGTTTGTGCCTGACTTTAATGCGGCTTTCTTTATGGGCTTGTCATCAACATTAACATCCTCGCTGTTAAGCTTTGCCTTGCACTCGTCATTGCAGATTCCTCCGCTTTCAACAGGCCTGAAGTCAATCTTTATCGCATTCTCCGGGGAAACGCAGCTGTTGCCCTTCTCAGCGAGCTTGTAATCAAACGCGCCCTTGCCGCCAACCAAGTCAACAGACTCGTAGCCGTAGTTGTTGGGGGTTGCCAATACCAAACTGCCTTCATTACAATCAACCGCGCACCTGACACCACAAGGGTCATCAGGATCATCCCCACAACATACAGTGTTGCACTTCGGACCGGAGCCGTCTTTAATGCCGTCCTTGTTCTTACTAAGATATTCAGAACTGCTGAGTTTAGGCTTCCAACCTTTTCCTTCGTACTTCGCAATGGCCATGTCTTGGCACTTTTGAACACAAGTATCCGGGTCCTTACAGCCGTCTATGCATGTCGCCCTATCTATATTGTCGTCATCCTTGTCCCAGTCCTTAATTATTACCTTGCCGTTTGGAGTTCCATTCTGCTTCCTTGCGTTTGCGTCATTCCAGCCAGTGCCGCCGCTCAGCTTGAGCTGAACGTGCTTGTCAAGGGCAAAGATGTTTGGCTGCTTTGAGGATTCGTCCCAAGGCGGATTTATTATTGTGGCGGCTTTGTCTGTGCTGTAAACCTGTTCCCTGTAAAGCCAGTCTGTAAATATGACCTGCATGACCTGGTTTGTGGGCTTGCAGTTGAGCAGCACAGCGTAAAATCCATGGTCCTTTACCTTGCCTGTGACTTTCTTTGTTGTCTTGTCAACGCTGCTTTCAACAGAAACCCAGATGTCGTTCTTCTCGTCAAGCCTTGCAAGGGAAAGAAACTCGTGGTTGTAGCCCTTGGGAACATCGTTTTCCTCATACTTTACAGTGAGCATTGCAAATGGGTCGAAAGAGACGTCCTTGATGCTGTAAGCCACGTTGCCGACAACAATCTCGTTTGAGTTGGACTCAAATTTCCTGTCCTCAAGCTTTAGTTCTCCAGAGCCTGCATAAGTCGTTCCCTTGGGCACCTTCAGCTCTGCATCTTTGTCAGTGGAAACCTTTACTATGTCGTCAGAAGCGACAGCGGCGCCTGTTACTGCAACCGCGTCTCCTGTAACAGCAGATAAACTGGCTTTTTCCCCAACAGTGGCAACCCTGCTTAATGAATAATCAAACTCTTCAAACGAATACCTTGCGCCTGAATCCTGAAGCACTATAGGAAATTTCACCTTGACCTGGACTGCCCTGTCATAAATTGATACTTTGGAGCTTACTGGCTTTGTAGAAACGCCTATGCCCTGCTTCATGAAAACCGCAAAATCCGCGCAGTCCGCAAGATTGTGGTTGATGTAATCAGAAATCTGAGCCTGTGAGAACTCCCCCAGACCAAAATAGTTTATGCCATCCTTAACCTGCTTGTCTATGCATGTATTGACGTAGCTCTTCACAGCGGCGTCAGAAACAGACTGGCTGGGGCGCAACGGCTCCTTGCCCTGAAGCGAAACTATGAGGAAACCGAACATGAGAAGAAGGAGAAGCCCAGCTATAATGAATATTGTAATCTGTCCCCTTTTTGGCATGGCACTGCCTTTGCCGCTTTAGTTTAAAAATATTGCCTTTCAGCATCTTCACACAGAGCCAAGTTTCCACAGGAAACGAGGGGGGCATACATAGACAGAAATAAGAGTTAGAGCACAGGAGTATTTATAAAGCAGCGCTTTTTAAAGCTTTAAAAAGGCTTTAAAAAGCGCATTGTGCGCATTTACGCTTTTGAGAGGGGGTGTTTAAATGGTGAAAAGAGACATAAGTGTCGTAAATATAGTTGTAAGCACTTCACTGCAGCATGATGTGCCGCTGGAAAAGCTGGCTGCAACCCTGCCAAACACAGAATACAACCCTGAGCAGTTCCCGGGGCTTGTAATCCGGATAAAGGAGCCGAAGACATCGGCGCTCATATTCAGCAGCGGAAAAGTTGTTTGCACAGGCGCAAGGTCAATGGACAAGGTTGAGGAATCTATAAGGAAGATAATAAAGAGCCTGGAAAAGATAGGCATCAAAATAACGATAAAGCCTGAAATAAAGATACAGAACATAGTCGCTTCTGGAACAGTAGGCATGGACCTCAACCTAAACACGCTGGCAATGAAGCTGCGAAACACAGAATACGAGCCGGAGCAATTCCCCGGGCTTGTGTACAAACTTGTAGATCCCGAGATAAAGGCCACTTTCCTTCTGTTCAGCAACGGAAAAATAGTCTGCACAGGAACAAAAAGCGAGGCAGAAGTTAACAAGGCGCTTGACAAGCTCATAGAAAACCTGAAAAAGATAAAGAAGTAATGATGGCGACTGCAGAAGAGCAGATAAGGAAGTTCCAGGAATTCATAGAAGACCACTACAAGGCCAAGCTTCTTGAAGCGGCAAGCAAAGGGCGAGCTGCGCTTACTGTTGATTTCAATGACCTGACAAAGTTTGACCCAGGACTTGCGGAAGATTTGCTGAACGGCCCGGAAGAAACCCTCAAAGCAGCAGAGCTTGCCTTCAGGCAGATAGACCTCCCGGAAAAGGCAAAAATAAAACTGAGGCTGGCAAACCTCCCTGAAAGCCAGAAAGTACTGATCAGCGAGATAAGGAGCAGCCACATAGGCAAGCTGCTGTACGTGGAAGGGCTTGTAAGAAAGAAAACTGATGTAAGGCCCCAGGTTGTATCGTCAAAATTTGAGTGCCCAAGCTGCGGGCAGATACTGCTCATACTGCAGCTTGACCAGAGCCTGAAAGAGCCGAGCAAGTGCAGCTGCGGAAGAAAGGGTAAATTTCTCCTCGTAAGCAAGGAGCTTGTAGATGCGCAAGGGCTTGTCCTTGAAGAAATCCCGGAAAGCCTTGAAGGGGGCGAGCAGCCAAAGCGCATAAACGTGTTTCTAAAAGAAGACCTTGTGAGCCCCATAAGCGAAAAAAGGACAAACCCGGGCAGCAAAGTAAAGGTTTTCGGAATCCTCAACGAAGTTCCCATAATACTCAGAACAGGAGGCAAAGGAACAAGGTTTGAACTCATGCTTGAGGCAAACAACGTAGAAGCCTCAGAGGAAAACTTCTACAACATCGCCATAAGCAAGGAAGAGGAGCAGAAAATCATTGCGCTGTCACAAGACCCAATGGTATACGAAAAGCTCATAGACTCTATCGCACCATCAATATACGGATACGAAAGAATAAAAGAGGCTCTGGTGCTGCAGCTCCTGGGCGGCGTCCAGAAAAAAAGGAAAGACGGAATCACGACAAGGGGAGATATCCATGTTCTGCTGGTTGGCGATCCAGGCAGTGGAAAAAGTCAGCTGCTCAAAAGAGTCAGCACAATAGCGCCAAAAGGAAGATACGTAAGCGGAAAAGGCGTAAGCGGAGCAGGAATAACCGCCGCGGTTGTAAGAGACGAGCTGCTCGGAGGATGGAGCCTGGAGGCAGGAGCCCTTGTGCTTGCGAACAATGGTGTGTGCTGCACTACGGGGGATGCCGAATTTATTACAGAGGACTATAAAATAATCAAGTTTGAGGAGCTTTTTAAAAACACAAAAAATGATGTGATACATCCAGATTTCGCTGTTCTGGCTTTGAATACTACAAACAACAAAATCGAGCCATTCAAGATAAAAAAGGCGTTTAGAATAAAAAATGATAAAAAGGCATTCCTTATACGCACAAGGACTGGCAGAGAATTGAAGCTGACAGAAGACAACGAGGTTCTAACGTCGGTAAATTCGGAGTTTACGTGGTTGTTGTGCAGGAATATAAAGAAAGGCGATCACATAGCCGTGCCTAGAACTTATCCCTTAGAAGGAAAAGACAATTTTGAAGAGCGGTTTGCATACATATGCGGAGTTATAGCGGCAGATGGGCACGTCAGTATTGACCAGAGGCACGCTAAGACAACCATATATAATACCAACAAAAAGCTTATTGAGTCTATCGCCAAAAAACTTGAAGAAATGGGGGTAACGTACGAGGTAATTACTAAAAAAGACACTTACAGCCTATATAATTCAAGAAAGGATTTTGCACAGAGAGTTATAGAGTTCGGCATACCTTCAGGCAACAAATCCACAAAACAACCCCTAAATAAAAAGCTACTGTCTTATTCAAGCAAAACACTCTGCGCATTCCTGGCCGGAGTTTTTGACGGCGACGGAAGCATAAGGAAGAATCCTGTTGAGGCGACCATAACTACAGGAATAAAGGAGAATGCCAGAGTCTTCCAGCGGATACTGCTGAGGCTCGGTATAATTTCGAGCACAGAACGGTCAACAAACTCATGGCACTGCTCTGTAAGGGGCATGGATGAATTTAATACTTTTGCCAAAAAAATACCGTTCCTCCATCCGGACAAGAAAGCCAAACTGGCCGGCGTATCGGTAAAGGAAGTAAAGAACAGGATTGATGTTCTGCCGAACCATCAGGAGTTTTTCAGGAAGCTACTAAAAAGCAATGCAGGGAAACTGGGGAAGCCCGTCTTCAAATACTTCTGGCACTATGTAAAGACTGGCGTATGCCCGCCAATAAACAGACTGAGAAAGCTAAACCGGCTTGTATGTGATAAGCAACTGGAGCAGAAAACACACAATGACATATTGTGGGACAAAGTCGTATCGGTAACAGAAGTTAATGAAGAATACGTGTATGATTTTACAATGGACGGCACAAATAACTTCGTAGCTAACGACATAGTAATGCACAACTGCATTGACGAGCTGGACAAAATGGAGGACGACGACAGGGATGCGCTGCATGAATCCATGGAGCAGCAAACGCTGTCCATTTCAAAAGCCAACATACAGGCAACCCTTCTCACAAGAACAACTGTGCTTTCTGCAGCAAACCCGAAACACGGAAGGTTCGACCCCTACGGAATACTGTCAGAGCAGCTTGATCTGCCTCCGACACTTATAAACAGGTTTGACCTCATATTCCCTGTCAAGGACGTTCCTGAACCTATCAAAGACGAAAAAATGGCAAGGCACATACTCGCGCTCCACCAGGCGCCTGACATTATGGAAATGGAGATACCAACAACGCTTCTCAAAAAATACTTTGCATACGCAAGGCAAAGAACAGGTCCTGTGCTTACAGACGGCGCCCTTAACGAAATAAAGGACTTCTATGTTCAGATGCGCGGCCTTGGCGCAACAGATGAAAGGATAATAAAGGCAATACCCATATCGGCAAGGCAACTGGAAGCCCTGGTGAGGATGTCTGAGGCGTCGGCAAGGGTTCGCTTGTCAGAAAAAGTCACGAGAAAGGACGCGAGAAGGGCTATAGACCTTCTCACATACTGCCTTGTACAGGTCGGTCTTGACAGGGAAACGGGAAGAATAGACATAGACCGCATATCAACAGGCATACCTGCTTCGCAACGAGACAGAATATACGCGATAAAATCAATAATAACAGAGCTTGAAGGCAAGATTGGGAAAGCAATACCTATAGACGACATAATAAAGACCGCCCTTGACAAAGGCATAAGCGAGCACGACGCAGAAGAAGTTGTGCAGCGCTTAAAACTTTCAGGAGACATATACGAGCCCAGGTCAGGATTTGTGTCAAGGATGTGACAAATGAAAAGGCAAACCGCATACAAGGCAGCAATACGCGACCTGCTGGAAGGAGAAGCCACACAGGACGAGGAATTGCAGACAAGCCAAATACTCATAAGAGGCAAGCCAGCAGGCAGAATAAACGTGGCTGCGACAGTTGTTTCAACAAGCCCGGAAGAGAAAAGCTGCCTTATAGATGACAGCACAGGAACAATAAATGCCATGTTTTTTGAACAGCAGACAGAAACAGGGCTTCCTCAAACCGGGGACGCGGTAATCATAACAGGGAGAATACGGATTTACGGCGGCAACAGGTATGTGTCAGCAGAAACAACAAAAAAGGCTGATGCAAGAGACATGGCGCTGAGAAAACTAGAACTTGAAAAAGAAGCGCTCATTTACAAAAAAGCCCCGCCACAGGCAAAAGCGGAATATGAAGGCGCCGAGGAAATAGTGGTGGAAGAAGCCGACACGAAAGCAATGGCGCTCAGAAACCTGATAAAGGAACTGGACGAAGCCAGCAGCGGCAACGGAGCTGATGAAGAGGAGATAATAAGGAAAAGCAACCTCTCAAACCCGGAAACAATAATAAGGGGACTGATAGAAGCCGGCGAGGTGTTTGAAGTCAGGCCGGGAAAGCTGAAAGTTATGGAATAGCAACACCCCAATCATATGAGCGTGTTAGACTGTTTGCTTAAAGACATCAAGACAGAGGGGATTTACAATCGCCATTATAAAGTAGTGGTAATCGAAAGGTTTATTAATAAGCTGCCTTTTCTGACGGATAGAATGGCAGATGCTGAAGAAACAAAAAGAGTTATTCTTGGACAAATTGGAGAACAAGCACTTAATGCTCTTAGAGAAAGCGGCATCGATGTTGATTCTGCAATTACTAAAATATTGGAAGAACGGGCAAAACAACAGAAAGGGTTAGAAGCGCAAGCGGAATCTGGAGACATCAATAACATGATGACTTCTGAATTGGCATATAAATCAAGTTCGCCTGAAGACGCCTATGGCTTGGAGTTTGCAAGAAGATTAAGAGGCATTGGTTTAACAGATGCGCAGGTTTCAAGTTCATATCACATAGAACAATTAATCTTGTCAGTGGATGGGCAATTAAGCGAGGACAGAAAACAGCCATGGGCAAGAAGATATTTCCTAATGCACGATTCTTCACCCGAAAAACTGCCTAAAAAAGAATTTTTGACTTTATCCGAATTGATTTTAATTACCGATGATGCTAATTCCGCTTTTGTGAGAGATCATGAAGTATTGCCTGAAGACGCTTGGGTTGCAGTTTGCATAGCTGCCTGTTGTGCTGAATACACGGAAGCACGATATGCTTACGAATTTGAAGGGAGAGCTGAAAAACTCGGGTGGTCAAAATCACAAAGGGGGGCATATACTAGAAATGAATGTTTGTTGACTGACAGATTAAAATGGGGAAATGGTGATAGGCCTGCTTGGACTCCTGAAACCTGCGATTTAGGATTATATCAAAAATAAAAACATCCTACTTTTCTATTTTACTTATGCGATTTATTATATGGCAATCACCGAGTAACACGCACATATCAATAGTTTTATATAATAACAAAAACCCATACTGCAAAATGCAATACGAACAGCTCCTGGAAAGGGCAAAGAGCAAGCTCCCTGAAAGCGCACTTGAAACAGCAAGGTTTGAAGTGCCCAAGACAAGGGGGCACATACAGGGCAACAGGACCATAATAAGCAACTTCTACCAGATAGCAGACACAATGAGAAGAGAGCCGGAACACCTGCTGAAATACGTCCTTAAGGAGCTGGCAACACCCGGAGAGCTGAAAAAGGCGGCAGTGATAATAGGAACAAAGGTCTCAGCAACAAGAATAAACGAGAAGCTGCAGCAATACGCAAAGGAATTCGTGCTTTGCAGCGAATGCAAAAAGCCAGACACAAAGCTCATCAGGGAAGACAAGTTCCTGTTCCTGAAATGCTCAGCCTGCGGTGCAAGGCACCCTGTGAAGGTCAGGATATGAAACAAGTCCTTAGGTTGTAATCCATGGTTGATTTAACACTAATACCATACAACGATAAAACACAACTAGATAAGGTGTACGCTGCCATTATAGTTGCCGGAGCAGAAAGATTAAGAAGTCAAGGCGACGATTTCGTTTACCCTGTGAAATTAACGCAACAGCAATTGGATTCTTTAAGACCAATGTACCCGAAACACGCAGATTCTTTGCTGGGGGAGGTGTGGCTGCGGGTTGGAGATGGAAGCGTTGTTGTCAGTGCAACCGTGCATGCTTACGATGCCAAATGCGGCAGATTTAGAACAGGGCCAAACATGTTCCAAAATGAATTAGTGAGTGAAGGGCAAAAAGGAGAAATTGCAGATTTGGCAGAGCGCATAAGAGAGCAACTCAAAGAACGAGGAGGATTGGCAGAGTTGGCAACGCAGGCATAAAATGGCAACAACAGGATTTGCAATGACTATTGCGAAGCATGCAAAGCAAGGCATCAGCATACTTAAGCTTGACAAAAAAGCCCTCAACTCTGTCATCAGGGACAGAAGAACACTGGGCTCTGCAATATTCTTTCTCATAACAAGCGCGCTCATCATAATCCTGACAGGGGCATACCTGGGCCAGCTTAACGAGGACGGGCTTGTCAACCTGACAGTCTCTGTTGCTGTGTCTGTGGCAGTGTACTATGCTGCCGTATTCGCCATGACAAAGCTTATGGGACACAAAAAAGGGTATGGCGCATATTTCAGGGCTTCAGGGCTTGCGTCAATAATAAGCTATGCTGCCGCGCTTGACATCTTCCTGCCATACGGAATAGCAGCCCTTGCTATAAGCGCGTGGAGCCTTGCTGTGGAATACTTCATAATCAAGAATGTTTACAGGATGCAGGCGTGGAAAACTGTACTGATAATCGCAGTTGCCACTGCCGTATTTTTTGTGCCGTATTTTGCTGTGTATGCAAACCCCTGGAAACTTTTTTAAATAAAGTCCCCTGTTTCTGCCGCATGAAAAAAGGGCAGATAACGCTTTTCCTGATCGTCGCCATTTTGCTGCTGTTCGCAGCCGGCGCAACATATTTCTGGTTCGGCAGAGCCCAAGACGGCAATAAAGCAGAGGCTTCTGGTGGCAGCGATGCAGTCAATTTGTATGTGCAGACATGCCTGGAGAAAACCGCCCAAACAGGTGTGGCCACACTGGCAAAGAAGGGCGGGTATTACGACATATTGCAGGTCAGTTACTACAGGCATGGAACGCTTGAAATACCGTACTATTTAGACAAAACCGACAGAACTCCAACGCTAAGAACTCTTGAAAGCGAATTCTCAAAATATGTGGACAATGAACTGCCAAAATGCGCAGACATGAGCGTGTTCAGAAAGCAGGGATTCGGTATAAAGACAGGGTCAGCCACTACAAAAACCACGATTGCCGACGGCAAGATAATTGTTGAGACAAACTACCCGATCACTGCAAGCGCAGGAAACGCCAAATACAGGCTGGAAGAATTCAGCACTGAACTGAAAACAGAATACAAAAGAACGCACGAAATAAGCTCAGAACTGGTTAAAAAAATAATCAAAAACCCTGGGCGCAGAGACCTGACATATTTTTCAAAACTCGGGCAAACAGTAACGGTAATCCCGCAAAACAGCAACATAGATGCCTACGTAATAACTGATTCAGGGTACAATTTCGTCTTTGCGGTGAAAACTAAATGAAAAAGGCAATAATAATCATATTCTTTGCAGCGATTCTCATTTTGCAGACGCTGCAAACCCAGCCTGCAGAAACGCAGCCAGTTAACTTGGGCGCGTCAGGGGACACAAGAGAAGCTTACGACTGCTCCAGATGCATAGCCGGCACAGAAAAATGCACTGCACCATCAAGCGACTATACGGTTATAGTAAACGGGGCAACAGAAGAAAAGCATGATAATGCGCAATGCACACTGGACTGGGACTCGGCGACTTTCGATTTCTCAACGGTTTCAATGGCCGCATTAAACAACAACATAGAAAAGGTGAGTGACGAAGCTTTGAGAAACAATATGCACCTGATAAGCGACCTTGCAGGGCTGACATCACAGGCGGCAAAAGACAGGCTGAGCAAGACATTCAAGGAAAAATACGGCATTGGATTTGGAGTGATAGACACAACAGGCAAAGTAACAATAAATGAGGAGGGCGTTTTAAGCACGAATGGAATCAGAATATCAATGCCTGCATTAAAAAACATTGATGGGCTGAAAGGCATAGAGCTGTACACTATTGCATCAGCCAGCGGAGACATGCACAACGGAATAAGATACAGATACGGAAGCAACAACCAGATTTTTGACATCGTGGGAACATTCAAGTCTGTATCGGCAGATTCAAACGGAAACCTGGTTGTGGACGGATTCAAAGCCAAATTCTCTGAAAAATCCGGCAGGATAGGAATCAATAACGGGTACATAACAACAACAAACGCCTACGTGGCGACAGATAAAGACGAGATATATGGGACGGCCAGCTTTTTCATAAACAGCGACGGAACTATAGACACGGGGAGCCCTGTAACATTGAACCTGGAGAGGACATGGGCGTGCTTTGACAGCAGGACGAAATGCTCCCACAACAACCCGGAGTGGGACCTGATTTTGGGGGATGCGCAAGGAAGGTATGATTTTGACGACTCAAAAATCAGCACGACAAAAATATGCCTTCAATGCCCGAAAGAAAAGCTTGATGAGTTCATATCAGAAATAGAGCAGGGAAACATACAAGGGTATGCGTTCTGGGAGAAAAAGCAGGACTCAAATGGCGACTTTTCTGAAGCTCTGGAAATGCGAGGGAAACTGCTTTCAACATTTAACAACAACTTCATAGAAGGCAACGATATAAACATCAAGTACAGCATAATTGATGATGGAAAATACACCGACATAGATTTCAAGTTTCTTGCTGACACGGGGCAAAGGCAGGACCAAAAGCTGGGAAGAGTCATTGCACACGGGAAATCTCTTGAACTGTACAAGGACGATGATGGGAGCGTGCATATAAATGAGCATAACTATGCCGGAGAAACTGTAATGCCGCTGCATTCCAACGCGTTCATAAAAAACGCAGTGTTCAACGAAAACGACATCAGCCCGTCAACACTGCACTCATATGGCAGCAGACAAATAAAATCAATAGGCGATGATGTATATAGCGCCGATTACAACGCTCTTGACCTGAAAGCAATAGCATACCTGAAACAGAAGAATCCTGATGCTGATGAAAAAACAATCCGGGAAGAATACCTGAAGGTTGTAATAGGGATGGACTATGCGTTTGACAGCACCGGCAAAAAGGCGAAAAGCTATGAAGAGGCTTATTCTTACGGGAACAAAATATACGGCCTCGTAAACAAGGAAGAGAATGAAATGAGGGCTGGCGTGCCTGAGGGCGGAGAAAAAGCCATCATAAGGCAGGAAACCTTCATAACCACGCCTGACGGCATAAATGTTGATGCTGAAAACACCTACGAAATAGGAGCAAACGCCCTGATAACAAGGGCCAACCCAAACTATGAAGAATACCTGAACATGAAGTTTGAGCGGGATGCATGGCAGAGGCATTCAGGCGACGGGGGATTCCAGAGCCTTGGCAAGGAAGGCCAGAAAAAAGCGATTGCGGAAGAGCTCACATATATGAGGCCACTCATTCTGTCAAAGGCAAAATTGAACGAGGTCAGAAACAGAATAGAAGAGATACAGGAGAAAAAGGGGACTGAAGGCGGGATAAAAGAGGCGGGAATGCTTGTGTATGAGAACTGGCTCTACAAAGACGACCTTGCAGCATACTGGCAAAGGCTGAAATACCTTGAAAAAGAGGAAAAAGGAAATGAGGAGGTTGTCCAGCTAATAAGACAGGGAAAAACTCTGTCTGACATACGAGATGAGCATGCTGATTCAGAAAACATACAGCTGGCATTCAGGCAGCCAGAGCTAAAATTCCTTCATAACCAAGAGGCCATACAGTCTGCAATAGCGAACGGGAAGACTGATATTGAAATAGACGGGGCACATTATGACATCTCATCAGAAGACAAAGTAAGGGAACTGGTTATAAGCAACTACATGTCAACAGCGCAGGCACACGAAGGATTGAAAAACTGGGCAGAGGCCAACAATTACTATCTTGCAATGCTGAAGATGACAATGGGCGATGATACTTATAAAACTCTTGAGGGGGCTATAAAAGCCCAGCCTGGCTCAGACTATTTCAAAACTTATTTCCTTTCCAGTTCCGAGTTTACAGAGGGCACATTGCTATACGCATACCCTGATGAAGTAAAAGAACTCATTCGCACGGGGAATATAAACGAAAAACTTCTTCAATCATACGTAGACAATAAAGAAAGAATGGATTTTAAGAGTATTGATATAAGGGGTGTCGCAGAACTAATCCTGCCCAAAGACTATTGGCAAGTTGCCCTTAACCTGCTGCCTGAGGCAAAAGGCACTGTTATTTTAACAAAAGCAACAACAAAAATGGCGCCAAGGCAAGCAACAAAAATCCTGATGAAGGAAAGCGCTCACCTGGCAGCCGTGGCTACAGGATTCGGCTCAAAAGGAGGCATTGATGCTGCACAGTATACATTGGCTTTAGGCAACGGGGAATTGATGGCGTCTGCGCTTGGCAAAATTCAAAGAGAAGGGACATATGGGATATTGGTCCCAACAGAATATATAGAAAGGCCAAGACTGGAGCTGCCTGCGGAGGCATTGAACGTATGCGCCGGGTGCACAGGCGCAGCCCCAACCCTGAAAGATGCAGAGAACCTTGCAAAAAGAATAGCGGACGGAACAGCTACAGAAGAAGACGTTGGTAACTATGCAAAAAGGCTGGTTTCTGCATACAATGCGGGGTTCATTGACGATGCAGGAATTGACGCGCAGGCAAGATTAATTGAAGATGCCAAAATCCGAGCAATCTCTGCAGCAATAGAGGGTACAGGCACAACAAAATCAGACACTGAGGAAATCAGGAAAGCTGCAGAGGACTATGCCACAGGCGCTGCCGGCGCTTATGAATTTGAAAAGGCGCAGCAGCAGCTTATGGAATCCTTTGTGGCAGGAGACATTGACCAGTCACAGTTTGGCGAATTAAAAGCCGTCCTTGAAGATGCAATAATGCGGCGTGCTGAACTGGAAGAAGCCAGGCGCAGAATAAAGAAAGTGTGAGACTAAGCACATACTTAACAACAGCACAAGAAATATATATCCGGCTTATCCACACACGGTTAAAATGAAGGTTGTTGGAATAGATGGGCTTTCTGGCTTGAAGGGCTTTATAGAAGGAGAAACTGTTCTTGTTAACCCTGTTATGCCTGATTTGAGCACGGCAACCGGCCCGCTTGGCTTTTTAGAAGACAGAATTGATGCGGCAATGAGAGCTGCCAGAACAAAAAGACCCAGTATATGCACTCCGCGAGGCATTGGGGCGGCGGCGTTATGCAGTGTCGGCAGAACAGGCTTGGCTGAACGGATGGTTTATGCCCCTGCAGTAAGCAAGTTGAATAGGCAGCGCGGTGCTGTGAGGCGAATGGAAGAAAACGGGTTTGTTTTCGTCTCATACCTCCAAGGGGCATCGGTTCTTCCTTCTTCTGTTGACGATGTCGGATATGTTCGCGTTCCGGATTTGGGGCGTGACACTTCCCACGACCCTTATTATTATCTGGTAAGGTTGTCTCCTTTGGAAGCCAAAGCGTCCCGGGCTGCTTTTCTGCACGAATATCCTGAAAAGACAGTAATAACTACAGGGTATGTTTCGGAACACCCTTTTTTCTATAAGGGACAGGATACTGTCGTGGATGGTTCTTTGTACTTCAGCATTACAAACGGTGTTTGGAGATTGCCTGCACAGATTCACGCATATCGCATGTATGAATCATTCCCAAAAGTGCTGTGTGATTTAACGCGCTCAATGCCGGGCTCAGAGCCAAGACATGCCGAACAACAAGAATTTGTCGGGTTCTTAGCAGAATCAAGGAATATGGGGGCAGAAGTCATTGTGCTGGGAAGAACAAGCAAATTAACAAGAGAGTTGCATGCGGAATTTGTAGGGAACAGAAAAACAGGCGAGGCTTTTTATCTTAGCGTACGACAGGCAGGCGGGCCAAACATTATCCGTGAGGAGAGAGCTGCCTAATTAACCAAACCACTTCCCCAATCCTTCCTGCCTTTCCTTGTCCCTTCCGAAGACCTCCTCAACCCTTTTCCTTGTGAGCTCAAGAGTCTGGATAAGGTAAGGAGAAACCTTGTATTTCATGGCCAGGCTCATTGCAGGGCCAAGATACTTGATGATTGCGCCTTCCGAAACAGTAAAGAGCAGCTTGCCTTTGCAGTCACAAATGCCTGAAAGAGGAGGCCTCCTGAACTTCCTGCTGCACTTTGAGCATCTAAACTGCTGCGTGGAGAACTTCCTCAAATTGCCTTTTATGTCGCGCAGAAGGTGCTTCTCTATAACGAGCCGGGCAACGTCAGAAGCGTCAACAGCCCTGATCTTCTCTGCAAGAACCATCTGGCCCCTAAGCTTCTCCTCCATTGACGGCAATGTCGCGTAAGCAGAATGCCTGTTACCTGAGTTTATGCTGTGCAGCTCATGGGTGAAGCCAAGCCCCTCGTACTCGCCCTGAGTGCCGAGCCTGTGGCCGAGAAGCTCAATCGCCGCAGCATCCCAAGGCAGCTTCTGCTGCAAAGTCGCTTCGTAAAACTCAAGCGGGTAACGCCAGGCAACATCAAACCTGTGCACCATGTCGTCAACCTCTGCAGGAACAAGCTTGGCAGTAAGAACAAGCGGGGCATCCATTGTCTTCGCGCCGCGCTTGTCAGGAAGGAACTGGCGGGAGAAATTAAGAAGCCCATCCATAAGAAGCATCACGCAGGCCTCGTCGCCGTCTGCGTCGCGCCTCATTGCCGCATGGAATAAAGGGTGCGCAAGAAGCGTTCGGGTTTGTGAGAAGCCAATAATCCTGCCAACTATGCCTGAGGATGTGTGCGGGGCGAGCCCTATAACCAACTGCCCGGCGAGCTCTGATTTTGACTGCAGCCTGTAAAAAGGCTTCTCTCCATAAAACAATGAAAGCTCGTCATCAATAAATTTGGAAACCCTGAAAAGCACTTCATCCGCGCTTTCATCACCAAAACCAGCGGGCAATATCACGTCCTGAGGCTTCAGCTCAAGAAGCTGCTCGCTTCCGGTTAGGGGGATGCCGTTCACATCCTGTTCGTAGCCGATCTCAATAAGCCTCCTGACAGGCGTCATTATCTCTGAAGGCTTGAAATGCGTCAAGGGAAGCTCTGTCATGTCATACCTTATTGTGCCGTCCTTGTTAACGCAAAGGTCATGCATTGCCCGCAGTATTCCCTTGGCCAGGTTTTCAGGAATGTGGTCCTTGTTGGACGTGCCCCTGACTCCTTTGACCAGCTCAGGATAAGACTTGACTCCCAGCTTTCTAAGAGCTGAGTCAAGATAATAAGACAGGCCTATTTGCGACTTCCTGTACCTTCGCGCGCTGCCGTGCATGCACGACTGCTTTTCAATAACGCCGCAACTTATGCAGAAATACATGGCTTTTGCTTTGGTGCCGCAGGACGGGCACAGGGAATAAATTGATTCCTTGCTGCATTTTCCGCAGAAATTAACAGGGAAATCAGCTGTAACCCTGCCCTCAGACAAGGCTTCCTGTATGCTCCTGAGCCTGCCACCCTCGTTACCCACAGGGAAAAGGGAGTGTGGGGAACCGGTTAATGCGCGCATCTTTGCCTTTTCAGGCCTTCCCATCCTCGCGCCAATGAAAGTGCCTGACTTATCCCTGACCTTAACAGGGGAAACTGCGTTGATGATTTCAAGAGCGCCATTGCCTTTCTCAACAAGCTCAACAACCCTTGCTATTGAGAAATCCTCAAGACGAAGTACCTCTATAAGTGCCTCTGCGTCATGGCCAGAAATGACAACATACTCGCTGCCGACAACCGCGTGGGGGATGCCGACAAGCTCAAGATAGCGCTTGCTCTTAGACAAAGGAAGAACAATCTTAACCTGGCCATCATTCCTTATGTTTCCCTTTGAAAGCCAGTCAGAAAGCTCAAGAAGCTCCTGCCCTGAAATCGTGCTCCAATAAAACGTGTATAGAGGGTGAAATGGCACGCCCAGTTTTTGTGACAGCCTCAACGCCGTGCTGAAATCAGGCTTCACAACAAACGGGCTGCTCAGAATCGCCTGAAGCTCTTCAACAGAAACATCCACGTGCTCTGAAAGCTTTTCCAAGTCAAGATTCCCAAACAAGTCAACCGTTGCCTTTTCGACCTCCTGAACATACCATTCGTCACAATAGCCTGCAGGAACCAAAGGCTTTGCCCTATCGAAAAAATCCCCATAGCTAATCAAAATGTCGCCCAAAAACAGTATTTCGGATATCTCATCAAGATGGCGCCTGGCTACGGCTTCTGTGTCAAGCCTGACTACACTCCCGTCTAAAAGCCTCACTATCGGCCCATCAATGCTGTCTGCAGGAGTTATTGCAGCCGCCTTACCAGGCCTCTCAACCTTAAGCTGCGTCCCTGTCGCTATATAGTTGTTCAGCACAACCATGGTTGCAGGACTTATGCCTGCTGCAGAAAAGCCGCTCATTCTCGTCTTGCCATATCTTAGCCTGAATCCGCCCGGCCTCAAAGGATACGTAAGCACAGGCCTTCCGGCAACCAAATCAGATATGAACGTAAAGTCAGGAACAAGCCCGTGCCTTTTAGGCCCTGAATCGTCATGCTTTCTTAAAGACATGAAACCTGAAAGGAAACTCCAGTCCAGGCCAAAATCCTTTCCCCACACCCTCAACTCCTTCCACAACTTAGGTGCCTTGAAAGCGAGCATGGAAAGAACCAAGCAAACTCCTGAACGCACTCTATTGGTATCAACCCTTGGCAAATCCTTGTAATTGCTCACCTCAATTTTCTCTGTCGGATCACCATCAATCTCAACAGGAAGATTCCTCACCAAAAAAGTTATTTCAGCCTCGCTTGGCTTGTACTGAAGGTTGGTAACGCGCTCATGATAGTCATAAAGCTCTGTGAAGAACCTCTGTACTTCAATATCGGTAGGGTCATAAGCGCCAAACCCCATTGTTTTTCTTATGTAGTCCGTAATTATCAGGCAAACGCCTACAGCAGTTCCCCCAGCCCCCCTTACAGGGCCTGCAAACGAAGGCGCAAGGTACTCTGTTCCATCACGGCGTTTTTTTATCTTCAGTTCAACAAAGCCGTCAAGCGGCGCAGAAACTATGCCTGCGGTGTGATAGGCGAAGCCAGTCCTTATGCCTGTTTCCATCGCCTCCTTCAAACCTGAAAATTTGCAGAACTTTTCCCTGGCAACTTCTTCTGCAATAATAAGCGACACAGGCCACGCCAATGCGCCATACTTCTTTTCCAGTTGTTCTATCCTTTTTGTAACACCTGAGCCGGCGATTTGCGGCGCAACAGAAGAAACAAGCCATTCAACGCGCTCAGCCATGTTCCTGGCAAGCGGTATGTCAACCTTTTCCTCAGGGTCGTATCCTTTTTTCCTTGCTGCATTGGCTACAGAGTAAGCTTGTTTCAGTTCCGACTGAATTGACCTGAAGTATTCCTCCATATGCACCGAAATTATCGATACCTGTACATTGAATCAATAAACCGCTTAAGACTTGACCTGACTCTTTTATCATGACCCGAATAAAGACACGCATAGGTGAGCATAACGTCCACAGTTTCCCTTGCGAGATCATAAGTTCCCTTTTTAAGCGCCCACTTTCTTGGCTTCATCCGGTCATTAACCCCCTCCATAAAGACTTTCCTGACCTTAAGGCGGTTTGACTTGCAGTAATAGTTCAGCACGCTTTCCAGCCCATAATAATTTGCAAGCGGATTCCTGATTGCAACCCTTAAATGGTGTGTGGCAATAGCCCGTTCTCCACCTATCAGAGGAAGAACGCTTCTCATCAAAACCTTTGCCAACGCAGACTTCTTGTCGCGAAGCCCAACGCACATAGCCACCTTCCCACTCGCAACAGGGACAAGGACAATTTTTACATGGGCAGGCTGCAAGCCAATAAGGTCGGCGTCGCACAAAAACGTTACAGGAGCTTTTACATAACGAAGTGCCAGCCTTACAGCGTTGCCCTTCCCAATTCTCTTTTTAACGTGCACGAACTTAATACAGCTGCGCGATTTAGCAATACTGCGAATTATTTCCCTGCTTTTGTCGCTGCCATCATCAACAACAATCACTCTCCTGAAAAAGCCTGAATCCGCAAGCGTTTTCACAACTTTCCCTATTGTTGAGGCTTCATTATGCGCAGGAACGATTGCGTCTGCCAAATCCCGATAAGGCCTTTTCATGCCTGCCCCCTGAAGTTAAGTATCTTCGCCTCCCTTGTCTTAAGGTTAACTATCGGCACCCTGGCAGGCTGAGGGTTGTGGCCTAAACGCTCCTGAAAAGAGGTTTTGGCCTGCCAGCAGGAACTGCTTATCAGGGTCACATGCCTGTAATTTGAAACAGACGCCCGGTGTATGTGACCTGTTGCGAAAATATCAGGAACATTGCTGATGACAAGGTTATCAGTAGCGTCAGGAAGATAAAGCGTGGATGAATGCGAAGGCGCAAGGTGCCTTCTTTGAAGCAGGAACTTCATTATCAAATCCGCCCGGTCATAGCCTCCTTTTGCCCTTATGCTGTCAACATTAGCAACATAATAATCAAAGCTGTAGCCATGATAAAGGAGAACTCCTATGCCCGGAAACCCGGGCGAGCGGTCAATGTTGACAAAAGCGGGGTTTGAGACGGGATAAATATTGGGCAGCTTAAGAAGAGGTGAAGCTATCTCGCCGTAAAAAGCCGGCTGGGGCTCAGATATGCGCATTGCGTCATGGTTACCTGGGGCGATTATTATCTTCTTGTCCGCAGGTATCCTTGACAAAAGCTCTGCACACTGCGCATACTGCTCATAAACGTCCTTAATCTCCAGCTCCTTTTCCTGATCCGGGTATATGCCGCCCCCATCAACAACGTCGCCAGCTATCAACACATACTTCACTTTCCCCGCAACCTCACGCTGCTCAGCGCTCCCAATCATGCCGTTAATCCACTTAAGGAAGCGTGCGAAATCGTCGTAAAGAAAATTGGCAGAGCCAACATGAAGGTCGGAAAGGAATATTGCGTAGCCCTCATCAGGGCTTTTTTTAACGTCCTTCATCGGAATTTCCGGGAGAAGAATCCTGCTGGCGAAAACAGCGCCTTTGCTTGTGCCAGTTACGCCTATCACCTCATCAAGAACACAGTCTTTTGCCGCGATAAAAGCGTTCTGGTTGCTCTTGCTTGCCAGCACCCTGACAGTTCCTGTCTGGTCCTCTACAGTAAGCATGATGTTGCCGTTCTTCGTCACCTGCTTGTCTGCAATCATGCCAATAACCGCAACGTTCTCTCTCTCATTCGCAAACTTCAGCCTGCTTATAGTCGTAATGCCATGCATCTCAGGCCTGCTTGCCAGCAACCGCTCAATCTGCCTGAAGCGTGAATTAAAGTATGCGACAAAGTCCTGGCACTCCCTCTTCTTCGGCAATGCGCTGTACGAAAAGACAACATCAATGTTCGCATTGCCCTGCTCCCGCATTCCATGCGCCGGGAGCTGCGGCTGCTGAGGACTTGCAAATATCTCTGCCATCGCCTCTTTGGCAACCAAATCAATGTTGCCAGAACCATCAGGCCCGAACTCCTTAATCTTTGAAAGCATCTCGGGAGTCACAAGGATGTTCCTGTCCAAAAGCATGGCAACAGCCCTCTTCTTGTAGTCGTCCATTTTACAGTGAAAGCGCTTCCTCGAGTATCCGCTTCATTCGTGGAAGGGAAGATGAAGGAACAGACAAGGCTATCTCCCTTGTTCGGCCATACCTTCCCTTTGATATGACCTTTACGCTGATTATGCCCAGCATGTCAAGCTCTGCAAGAATGTCTGAAACCCTTCTCTGAGTCAGCGGCCTCATCCCAACCCTTTCGCAGACTGCCTTGTAAAGCTCATATACATCGCCTGTAAATACCAACCCCTGCTTCTTCATGCTTATCGAAACCACAGCGTAAAGAGTTGCCTGTGACTGCCTGGGCTGAGATGTAAGTATTGCCATAAGCCGGTCTCTCTCAATTTTTCCATCAGCGGTGTCTATGTGCTTAATCAGCACCTTGTCAAAATTGTTTCTTTCTGATATCTCCCCGGCAACACGCAAAAGCTCCAAGCAGCGCCTTGCATCTCCATGCTCCCGGGCAGCATATGCCGCGCATTTCTCAAGAACACCTTCCTCAAGAACACCTGCTTCAAAAGCCTCCTTTGCCCTGTGCGACAGAATGTCCTGGAGCTGGATTGCGTTGTAAGGTGGGAAGATTATTTCCTCTTCTGAAAGGGAAGACTTTACCCTTGGGTCAAGTGCGTCAAGGAAAACGAGGTCGTTGGATATGCCCACAATGGAAACTTTTGCTGACTGCAGCTCGTCATTTATACGGGTAAGGTTATAGAGGATTTCATCACCGGCCTTCTTCACAAGCTCGTCTATTTCGTCAAGAAGGAGAACTGTAACGCCCCGGGCAGAATCTACAGCGCTGTGAAAAACCTTGTAAACCTCATCTGTTGGAAGCCCTGTCGGCGGGATTGCCTTGCCGAACTCCCTTGCCAGCTGGGCTATGAGCCTGTATTCTGTATCGGATATTTTCTTAAGCTTGCAGTTAAGGTACAATATGCTGACAGGAATGCTCTTTTCAACAGCCTGCTTGCGCAGTTCCCGGGCAACGTACCTTACTGTAAGCGTCTTGCCAGAACCTGCCTTGCCGTAAACAAAAAGGTTGGAGGGCTTGTCGCCACGCAACGATGGGGCGATTATGCCTGCTATGGCGGCAATCTCAGTGTCCCTGTGGAAAATCGCGTCAGGGGTGTGCGCCGACTGAAGCACGGCTTTGTTCTTAAACAAGGGCTTCGCTTTAATATAACTGTCAAAAAAACTACCAAGCCCCTTTTGCTCCATAAAATCACCCCGCAACGCAAAACACTGCCGTGATCTCACACATCCGCGCACACCCTCACACACTGAGACCTACGTTTCCACTGGAGATTTCGGCAGAGATTTTTGTGGTTGGTTTTTTACTGAAGACACCAACTAAACTCTTTGTTACTATACGTAGGTATAAAAAATGTTTGCTTTGTATGTATAGTTATATACTATTAATAGTTGTTTTCTATATTGTAATTATTATGATTTTGTGTTTTACGGGTTTATCCTCTATTGAAATTGTTGTTTAGCTTTTTATGATTCTGTTTTGTTTTTGGTTGCTTAAAAGGCCATATTTTCCACGATGGTTCGTGACCACCAGAATAACAGTTCCATAGGAAATGATGGGGTTGGAGGTGTTACGTTCACAAATAAGCAAACAAGCAAAGCCACCCAAGTACAACGGAGTTATACTATTTGCGAGTGGTAAAAACCACAACCTTTTTAAACTCCGGATAATACCCACCAAATATGCTTATTCAAAAAGACTTTTTGCCGCAACTCAAGGCGTTCGGCCTAAACAGCTACGAGTCAAGGCTGTGGACAGCGCTCCTGTCAAAAGGCACAGCAACAGCGGGAGAGCTTTCAGACATAGCCAATGTTCCAAGGTCAAGGGCTTACGACGTGCTTGAAAGCCTTGAAAGGAAAGGGTTCATAATAATGAAGCTCGGCAAACCGATAAAATACGTTGCACTTTCTCCAGAAGCAGTGTTTGAAAGGGTAAAGAAGAAAGTTGTTGAGGACGCTGAAGAAAAGACCAGCATGCTGAACAAGCTCAAAGGAACAGAGCTTCTCACAGAGCTAAAGCTGCTTCACAAGTCAAGCATGAACACAACAGAGCCCTTTGACATGTCAGGCAGCATAAAAGGCAGGAAAAACATTTATAGCCACATGGAAAGCCTGATAAAGGAAGCTACAAAATCAGTAACGATAATGACCAGCATGGAAGGGCTGCTGAGGAAAAAGGCAGCTTTATCAAAAGTGCTGAAAAAGGCAAAGGACAGGGGGGTAAAAGTCATAATAGCCGCGCCACTAAGCAATATGAGCAGCATTTCCCAGGAATCAAAGAGCGCCATAAGCGAGATGAAAGAAATATGCGAGCTAAGAAACGCCAGCGTAAAGGCAAGGTTCTGCATAATAGACTCAAACAACCTCGTGTTCATGATGGCTGATGACAAGGAATCAAACCCCGACTTTGACACAGGCATATGGGTAACAACTCCATTCTTCACCTCAGCATTTGAGAAGATGTTTGAGGCGGCAACGCAAAACATAAAAATGAAGTAAGGTTAGTGGTTGAAAAATGACAACTTTCAGTCTGGACGAAATTGCGGTAGAATTACGAGCAGACCCCGCAGCCCGATACGCACAAACTTTAGGAATGCTTAGCGCACACTATGCCCCTGCCCGACCACCACAAGAAGCCATAGAGCTGATGTGCGAAGCAATCGAGGCTGCCAAAACCGACTTACGCGCAAGAATTGTAGAGGGCGGTAAAGCCACAGGCACCCCTCCCAGTATAGGTACGCTTGAAAAATTCAGAGCGTTGTTAATCTGTTATGATTCCTTTGCAACAGGAATAAGGGCTGCAGGAACAGTAACGCCTGAAAGTCTCGCAGTTCTTGGCCCGGAGATGGTTGATATTGCTGGAGGAGCAATAAGACAACCAGAATATGCAGTAGCTGCGCTTAGGCAAGTTAGCGACTTTTTAATAGGGCTTAAAGCTCAGCCAGCATACCAGCCCTGACTTTAACAGGAGTTTCATGACACGATCGCAATAGGAGTGGACAATGGTACAAGCACAGTTAGATGTATACCGTTTGCAAAAACCAGACTCACCCGCTCTATACATTATCGGAAGAGCTAATTCTGATACGCCATTTAGTGATTTACGGGTTATTACCGGGAAAGATTCTGCCAGCGTTTTAATAGGCCCCCTTGTCGAAAGAGATTCTCACAGGTGTGAACTCTCCATTCCTAAACGAAATGGAGGCTTTTCACGGTTACACCATCTAACCCTCGAATACGATTATCCGGAGCTTGAGCAGGTTTCACACGGCACATTTCACCCGGTAGAAAGATTTATTGCGGCAAAAGAGCTTATGGAACGATTACTTGGAGTGCCAATTGCCAAATTCCACGAAGGACCCAGTACACTTTATGCTTCTCTGATAGCGCATGGAGCCAAGGCTGCGGATTATCAGGCTCCTTACTGGGATAGAATGAGGCATTTTGAGGTTTCTTTAGGCGGTCTGGCTCGGTTTGTAGACAGGAATTACGAAATGCTAAGCGCTGCACTGAGACCGCAGCCATAGAAACAAAGCCTTTTTCTCATAGACACAATCAGGCTTTGGCTATAAAGTGGCTATAAACTCACCAGTTATCTCATCTCTCAGGGAAGAGAACATCCAACAAATTTCCACCAAGAAAAGCCATAAATATAGTTGTCAAAATTAATCCGAGAATCCAATTAACCCCGAAAAACAAGTTTCCTAAATAGTAACCCAAACCGACAGTGCATGCAAATAGGAATGCTTTAATCCATCTATTCACAGTCCATAATCGTTTCCAATAATTTTGTTCAACCAGTTTTCTTTTCTTTGGCATTTTTAATCTCCATCCTCTCAGTTCAACGTAACCTGTTATATTACCTCTAGGAATCCTTTTCTTAGGTCGTATTTTAATAATGTTTCGCTGAGTACGGCAGTGTGTAAGAACTCTACCAGTCTTTAGGTTCAATACCTAATTATATATTTGTATACGGCAATATGCAAATGAATTTATACTAAGTAGTGCCTATCAGCGTATGATGGCGTACATAAGAAAAAAGAAGATAAAAGGCAAAACTTACTATTACATCGTAGAAGCTGTAAGAGAAAAAGATAAGGTAAAACAAAAAGTAATAAGGTATGTTGGCACTATGGAAACACTAATGAAGAAGTTAGATATTGCCGATAAAATTCTCAAGAAAAAGACCTAATTCTTACACACTGCCAGACCAATCAAAACCTTTTTATATAACCAGCCCTAAAATTGCTTTGTATTCATACCTTATTCGTGTCAAAAAAGAGGTGAGATGTTTGGCTGCGGACATGCAGGTTGTAATCCTATCGGTAATCATCGGCACTCTTGCCGCTATTGTCTATTCTTTAAGGATACTTGTGCTCATGGAGCGCAGGATGGCAAGGATAGACGACAACATCCTCCGCATAACAAAGCGCATAGTCAGGGAGGAATTCAAGATAGAGGCAGAGGAGAAGAAGATAGAGTCTGCCCTTGGAAGAAGGAGAAGATAGTTTGTAGTTCTTAGTTCGTAGTTTGTGGTTTGTAGTTTTTGGGTGGTTGGCAAGAAGTTTATATCTACAAGATTTTATCGCCTGCAACCTCATCAATAATTAAGCCCTTATTCTTCACAAGCTCCTCAGAAACAGCAAGGTGTTTGCCCGAGTCATGCAGGTCTTCAAGAGCCACAAAATACCATTCTGCATCATGCCGGAATGCAACCCACGGCTCAGCGTTGAGCATCCTTGCGAATTGTAATAACTCGCTAATCTGCTTCTTGGTCATGTAGCGCGTATCATCAGAACTGGACTTACACTCTATTGCAAGCCGCCTTAACCCATTGCCTGCAATCACATCAGGGCTTGGATACTTTGTAGAGCCACTCCCGGCAACGCGCACAGCAAACCAGCCCCTGGCCCAAAGAAGATGAATCAGCTCGCGCTCTGCTGAAGTGCCTTTTGCCTTTGTGTTTATGCTGCTGCTCATGCCTCTGCCATTGGAACCCCAGATTTATAATCTTTGCCTTCGCTTCCCTGCGGCTGTGGACCGAAGGAAAGCAGTGGGATGAAAACCCTGTTAAGTTCGGCAGCATAGCTTTCCCGGGGCTTTGAAGCGTCCATTCTGAAAACGCGCCAATATGGAATCCTGAACTCAACAGGTTCTGCCTCTACGCATTCATCCCAGTTTGCAAGCCATTCAAGATCGCGAGGCAGCCCGCGCTCCTGCATCCTCTTTTTAAGCTCGCCTTCATCAATTGTTACCTGGACTATTCTGAGCTCTGCGCTGTACAGGCTACAGCGTAACTCAAGGTTATCCCTCACCCACGCAAGAGAAACTATCTCCTTCCTGAACGCTGAGCTGACAACAGCGCTTCTTCCGTTGCCCAGGGCATACTCGATTCCTTCCCAAAGCTTCCTGTAAACATCATCTCTCACAGCAGCATATCCTTCTGTGCGCCTTTCAGGCGTATGCCTGTCTGCAAGCTCGTCCTTGTTGAGGTGCACAGCTCCATCGCCAATAATGTTTGCTGCAATGTATTCTGCAACTGTGCTGCCGCCTGCTCCTGGCGGCGATACAACAACTGTAAGAAATGCCATTTGCTTACACCCTTATTCTCATGAAGTCTTTGGCGCACACTACATTGTCAAAAACAGTCCTTGCACCATCCTCCACTTCATGCACGCTTTTGTAGCGCTGCGAGAAATGAGTCAGCACAAGCTTCTTTACATTTGCCTTGTTTGCAATAAGGCCTGCCTGTTTTGAAGTCAGGTGCCTGTATGCCTCGGCTTTTTCCTCCAGATCCTCTGCATATGTTGCCTCGCAGATAAGCAAGTCAGCATCTTTTGCCAGCTCAATAGCGTTATTGCACAAGCCTGTGTCTGTGATGTAGGCGAGTTTCGTGCCCTTGCTTAGATGTGAAACGTCATCAGGAACGATTGATTTTCCTTTCCACGTTACAGTTTTTCCTTCCTGAAGCTCGCCAAGCAAAGGACCTTCAGGCAAGCCAAGCTTCCTGACAGAATCCATTTGTATCTTCCTCTTATCCTTTTCAACTATGGCAAAGCCAAGGCACTCGGTCGTGTGCTCCAAAGGCAAAGCCTCAAGACTGAAGCCAGATCCCTCAAAAAACACGCGCTTGTCGATGTCGGTAACTTCCATATCAATAGTCTCCTCAAAGACAAACGCCTTCTTCATAAATTCAAACCTTTCCGCAGTGCCCTCAGGGCCATAAACCCTCAGCTTGCCTGTGTATCCAAGTGAGCCGAGCGTCTGCACAACGCCAGGCAGACCAAGGACGTGGTCTCCGTGCCAATGCGTAATGAGGATTTTTGTAAGCTTAGTCAGGCTTATGCCCGTAATCTTCAACTGCCTCTGGATGCCCTCGCCGCAGTCAAGCAGAATGCCTTCAGAGCCGTAGCTCACAAAAACACCAGACTGGTTCCTGTCCTTAGTAGGAACCATTGAGCTTGTGCCCAAAAAAACGACTTCCATAAGCAATGTTAACAGGCAATATTATTTAAGGGTTTGCACAACATTGCAAGCGCTACCTGTTAACTCTCACGCGGGCGTAGCCAGAAGAAATCGCAAGCTTCTCAAGCAGAGAGACATCAATAGGCAAATCAGGACACACAACTCCTATTTGAAAGTTGCCTGTCTCAGCCCAAACACCTGTACTGCTGCCGTTTGTATAATCAGGGACCAACACGGCCACGCTGTGACCAAAGAATCCTTTTGTCCAAATTTCTAAAGCCGGTAAAGCGTTAACCAATCCATCAACGGGTTGGGGGAAAGGCACATAAATTAGCCGTGCTTCAGCCTTTTTTTGGTCCAAAGCGCCCTGTAACCCCCTTTCAATATACAGAAGCCTTTCTGAAGGTGGAACTGCCACAATGCTGACTTTCACTCCAGTGTCAGCACCACTATTATGAGTGTTATGAGTGTATTGCAGTATAAGACCGATTAGCCCTCCAAAGACGCCTGCCGTAGATTTGCCCATTAAAACAGCTAATATTGATTTCTTTTTATTTTTAATGGAACGGCCATTGCACAAAGCTTTTAAACATGCTTTTTACACGAAGCCTCATGACAAAAGAAATCGTGAACGCCCACTTGTCCAATGAGCGCGTCGTGACAGAAAACACAGATGCTGCCAGGGAACTCTACAATCAGGGAAGGTATGGGAAGCTCACAAAGGACAACGCGGTGCAGCTGTCTATGATAGAGGCGCATTACCTTCTGGAGAAGCAGCGCATAGCTGTGCTTGACAAAAGAGGGAAAGAAGTAAAGCCTGAAACATTCATGAAAAAGGCAACAAGGACTGAGCCAAGCTTCTGGATAAGATACTCTGTTTACAGGGACGTAAGGGACAGGGGCTACATAATAAAGACCGCGCTCAAGTTCGGGGCAGACTTCAGGATTTATGACAGAGGAGTCAAACCAGGCGAAGATCACGCAAAGTGGATAGTCTACCCTGTCCACGAGGCAGAGCACCTGACATGGTATGAGTTCGCAGCGAAGAACAGGGTAGCTCACTCAACAAAAAAGCGGCTTCTGATAGCGGTTGTTGATGATGAAGGGGACGTGAGCTACTGGGAGTGCAGGTGGCTTAGACCGTGACAAGATTTATAAAACTACGAGCATTTATGGCGAAATATCAATATGCTTTTACCATTCACCTGTTAACAATGCTCCATGACAACAAACTATATATAATTTAACAGGTTCTTTGCTTTCATGGAGCAGGAAAAAATTCTCGGGCTGATAAAAGAAAGAGGGCCTATAGTCCCTTCCCAGATAGCAAAAGACCTCGGCACAAACATACTTCTTTCATCAGCAATACTTTCAGAGCTGGCATCAAGGAAGCTCATAAGCATCTCGCACGTGAAGGTTGGCGGCTCTCCATTGTATTATATGGCTGGGCAGGAAGAGAAGCTGCAGGAATACATGGACAGGCTCCACGAGAAGGAAAAAGCGGCGTGTGAGATGCTGCGGGACCAAAAAGTCTTAAGGGATTCGGCGCTTGACCCTGTGGCAAGGGTTGCCTTACGGCAGTGCAGGGACTTTGCAAAGCCGCTTGAAGTAACAATGGGCAAAGAAAAGGAGATATTCTGGAAATGGTATATGCTTCCCACGGAAAGCGTGGAGCCCCTGATAAAAAAAGAGCTTGGAGTTATTGAGCAAAGGATTCAGGACAGGAAAAAGGCAGAGGAGCAAATCCAGAAAGAGCAACTGCAGCAGGAAGCCCGGGCTGCACAGGCGCCTTTGCCAAGAGAGGAGATTAAGCCCGAACCGGAAATGGAGTTCCCAGAGAACGAAATAGAGACTGAAACGTCGCAAGTTCTTCTTTTGAGAAAACCGAGAGCAGCGACATTGAAGCCTGCTGTTGTCCTGGCAAAGCCCAAGCCAGAACTCGCTTCCAAGATTCCTGAGCCAGTTACAGAACCAACACTTACAGAGCCCATATCAAGGCCTAAGGCAACTGAAGCAAAAAGGCCTGTGCAAAGGCGGGAATTAAAAGCTGTTGCAGTTGAGGAATCAAAGACGAGAAGGATGCCCAGCCAAAAAGCGGCGGAATCCTTTGCAGAGCAGATAAACGAGTTCTTCACACAGAAAAACATTGCTGTAATGAGCGAGCAGGCGATCAAAAAAGACAGCGAGATAACCTACCTTGTCAAGGTGCAAAGCGCAGTTGGCGAACTCACATATTTCTGCTTTGCAAAGAAAAAGCAGATCTGCAGCGAATCAGACATAAGCTATGCGTACGCTCAGGGCCAGATAAAGAAGCTCCCTGTACTGTTCCTGACAACAGGAGAGCTTACAAAGCGTGCCAAGGAGCTGCTGCAAACAAGCGAGTTCAGCAACGTGACTTATGTAAAGATATAAAAGCAGGCATTCCAACTTGTTTCTTATGGGAGTCCAGATAACGGAAATCCTCAAGCGGCATGAGACGAGGATAGATGACCTTGAAAACAAGACAGTCATTGTGGACGCACCAAACCACCTATACCAGTTCCTGACGACCATAAGAGCAAGGGACGGAACGCCGTTCACAGACTCAAAAGGCAGCGTCACTTCACACCTCATAGGCCTATTCAGCAGGTCAACGAATCTCATGAGGCACGGAATAAGGCAGATATACGTTTTTGACGGAGCAGCCCCAGAGCTGAAGCACAAAGAGATAGAGCAGAGAAAAGCAATAAAGGAAGAGGCAGAAGTCGAATACAAGAAAGCGCTGAAAAAAGGCGATACAGAGCTGATGCGAAAATATGCCGGAAGGTTCTCCCGGCTTACGAAAGACATGATAACCGAAGCAAAAAGGCTTCTTGACGCCCTGGGAATGCCATACGTTGACGCCCCGTCAGAAGCAGAGGCGCAGGCAGCGCACATGGTCAAAAAAGGAACAGGCTATGCGGTCGCTTCGCAGGATGCAGACGCGCTGCTTTTTGGAACGCCACGGCTACTAAGGAACCTGTCCATAACAGGCAGGCGCAAAAAGGCAGGCACACTAAGCTATGCTGTAGTGCACCCGGAACTCATACTTCTTGAAGAAAACCTGAAGGAACTCGGCATAAGCCAGGAACAGCTCATAGCTCTTTGCATGCTGGTAGGAACCGACTACAATCCCGGCGGCATAAAAGGCATAGGGCCAAAAAAGGCGCTGGAACTCACAAAGAGGCACAAAGGAGACTTAAACGCGATGTTCAAGGAAGCAAAATGGCCTGAAACATTTGAGGAAGACTGGGAAGAGGTGTTCAACACATTCACAAATATACCTGTAACAGACAAATATGCCGCAAAATGGTTGCAGCCTGACAAGGCACAGTTAATTGCCCTGCTGTGCGGAGAGCACGACTTTTCAGAAGAAAGAGTTGAGAATACAATGTCCGAGCTTGTCAAGGGGCAGAAGAACCAGAAAGGGCTTACTGACTTCTTCAAATAGCGCGAAAATGAACCTGAAACAACTGCTGAAAGGAAAGCTGACAAAAAAAGAGCTGGAAACCGCAAGAAGAAGCTTTGACGTAATCGGCACAATAGCAGTCCTGGAAGTTCCGAAGGAACTGAGGGAAAAAGCAAAAATAATGGCCGAAGCGATACTCAGCATGCACAGAAACATAAAGGCCGTCGTGAAAAAGGAAGGCGGTCACAAAGGCCAGTTCAGGCTGCAAAAAACAAAGCACCTTGCAGGGGAGAAGACGAAGGAAACTGTGCACAGGGAAAACAAGGCGCTGATAAGGCTCAACATAGACAAGGTTTACTTTTCGCCGCGGCTTGCGACAGAACGGCTGAGGATATCAAAACAAGTGAAGAAAGGCGAGGAAGTGCTTGTAATGTTCTCTGGCTGCGCTCCGTATGCTCTCGTCATTGCCAAAAATTCCCCTGTGAAGTGCATAACGGCAATAGAAATCAACCCTGCCGCGCACAGATACGCTGAGGAAAACGTGAAGCTGAACAAGCTAAGCAACATAAAACTGATAAGAGGAAACGTGAAAGTTGTTGTGCCCAAACTGAAGCAAAGGTTTGACCGCGTTATTATGCCGCTGCCAAAAGGCGCAGGCAAATACCTCCCTTTAGCCATAACAGCGGCAAAAAGAAAAGGCACTATTCACTATTACGACTTTCTGGATGAAAAAGACATACCTGAAAAGGCAGCATCAAAAATATACGAAGCCTGCAAAAAACCCGGCAGAAAATGCAAAATAATCTCCGTGACTAAATGTGGGCAACTGGCAGCAAGAAAATACAGGGTATGCGTGGATTTCCAAACACTTTAAATATGCTTGCGCATTAACTATATTCCGCGCGATGATTTAGTGAACACCCGCTGAGGCGAAAGCTGATGAGGAACGGAAGTAACTTATGAGCGCGCATCTTTTCTTTATCCGTGCACAAACCCGCCTATTTATCGCAACCTTTATATTGCGTTTTTGATTCGCTGCATTTATGACAGGGCACAGTGCTGATGGACAATGGGATGAGTCTGTAGATGCCTTGCTGGAAAGCCTTGCAGTGAGCATGGGATTGGCTCCGGGAGAACCTGCACCAATTGACAGGATTATAGAGCGGCTTTCAGGAAGCCCCGTTGAGTTCAAGGCAGACCGGGATTCGCTTGAGCGGATAGCAAGGGAAAGGCGTTACACCGGCTCAAACCACACAGTCATGCTTAGTCTGTATGACATCCTCGGCCCTGATTCTGATTTCGGAATGGAATACGGCATACGGGCGATAGAAGCTTTCGGCCGGGACCCTAAAAAGATAGCAGCCCTGCATAGCCCAGACAGGCTCGTGGAATACGTGATAGCGACAGCCGACGGAGCAACAGATGAAGGACTGGAGGAACTGGTAAAGCTTAAGGATGCGCTGCTTCACGAAGGCTCTTTTCGCCTCTCGCGCTGGGAACGACAAAATTCGCGTTACAGAAACGACCAGACCCTTATACCGTCAGTGGTTTTGGTGGCTGGAGAAATCGCAAGCCTCCTCAAGGATTTTGATATGCGCAACGCTCCAGATTTTGGAACGCCTGAATTCATAGCGTATGGGGAAAAATGGGTCATGAGGTGGAAAGCGCACGCCGCAATAGTCCTCGCATATCAGGCACAAGGCGATAACCCTGCCAATCCTGAAGCTATGGAAGCCCTTGCAGTATACGAGTCATTGACCGGAAGCTACGACGCACCAGGGTTCGAGCATGGGCTTATGAAAGCACATTTCAAAATAAAGTATGGAGCAGACAAGCCTGTAACGGGAGAAGTGCCTGAGGAACTGAAAGCTGATGTTAACGTGATGGGGCAATTAAATCTTCATCACACTATGGACGACTTTTATAGAGCGATATATTTCGGCACAAAGAAGCCTGCGTGGAAAATTCATGCGGAACAGGAGAAGCAGGAACAAGCAAGGCAGGCTAGGGCAGAGGCTCTTATAGATGAGATGTTTTCTGATCCGTGGACACGTTGCGAAAATGAGCTTCGCATTCTTGGCATAAACAAAGAGTATTCTCATGAAGCTGCGCGTGCAGCTTACAGGAGAGGGGTCTTTAGCCACAGAGAAACATTTGTCCGCATGGATGTTGGCACACCAGAATATGCGGCGGCTATGAAAGAGACTGCCGCGTTTATCAGCGCATGGAAGAAACTTGAGCCATTATATGATGCAAAATCAAATCAGGAAGCTGCTACAGCCAACGCTTAATCACAAGGATAAACTCACCCAAACATCTGGCGATACTCGTTTGACTCCGGCTGCTCCCTTCTTCGTATCTTCTCTATTGCGTTTACGAAGTCTTCGTGGGTGACTTTTTCCCTGTTGCTGCGGATGGCGAAATAGCCTGCTTCTGTGCATACAGCCTTTATGTCTGCGCCTGAGAAGCCTTCAGAAGAGGCGCAAAGCAAGGGGATGTTAACTTCCTTCGCATTCATGTCCTTTGAGTGTATCCCGAAAATCTCTCTCCTTGAATCCTTGTTTGGAAGCGGAACTTCTATCTGCCTGTCAAACCTTCCAGGCCTCAGCACAGCAGGGTCAAGGATGTCCTTGCGGTTTGTGCAGCCCACAACTTTGACCTTCCCAAGGTTCCTGAAGCCGTCAATCTCTGCAAGCAGCTGCATGAATGTGCGCTGGACTTCCCTCTCACCGCTTGTGCCCAATTCTATCCTCCTTGCGGCAATCGCGTCAAGCTCGTCAACAAACACAATTGAGGGCTCCTTTTCCCTTGCCAACTGGAAAACCTCCTTCACCATCTTTGCCCCCTCCCCGATGAACTTCTGAACAAGCTCGGAGCCGATTATCTCGATAAAAGTGGAGTTTGTGCTTGAGGCAACAGCCTTTGCAAGCAGTGTCTTGCCTGTTCCCGGCGGGCCGTGAAGAAGGACGCCTTTCGGCGGCTGTATGCCCACCCTTTTAAAAAGCTCAGGCCTTGTAAGCGGCAGCTCAACAACCTCCCGTATCTCGTTTATCTGCTCCTGCATGCCGCCAATGTCTGCCCATGAAACATCCGGCTTGTCAACTATCACGAACTTCTCAACATTATGGCGTTTTGAAGACCTCGCCTTCCTGACCACTGTCAGGTTTCTCTGCTCAACAAGAACACTGTCACCTGACTTCAGCCGCTCACAGTCAGACGCGACCTCCACAAAGAACTGGTTTCCGTTTGGAATCCTTATAACAGCCTGCTGCCCGTAGAGCTCCCTCACCTCGCACACCATAAGAGGGCTTTTCCTGAATCGCTCAATCTCTGCCTTGAGCTGCGCAACAGTTTCCTTAAGCAGCAGGCTTTCCTCGCCAAACCTGCCTGTATCGGCGGTGTAGCCGTATACGATGTCGCTGAGCTTTTCCCTGTCAACCTTTTCTGTCTTGATTTTTATCACTCCGCACGGTCACTTAGCTGATTTTGTAAAGTTCACTTTTCTTACAAGCAGCTGAGGCACAGTTATAGGGCTATCAAGCTCCCAACTCATAATCTCTCTGTTTTCTGAGCCAACCGCATCAATGCTTTTAAGCATCCTTGGCAGGTTATCGCTTATCCTCAGCCCCTTTACAGGGCGCTTTATTTTCCCGTTCTCCACCAAAAACATACCGTCCCTCGGTATGGTTGAGAAGTCGCCTGTCGCGTGATTCGTGAAGCGGGTATACCATACGTTTGTGACAAGCAACCCCTTTTTTATTTTTGAAAGGATGGCTTCTTTATTAAGATTTCCTTTTTCAACAACTGGATTTATTGCTTTTGGAGCGGTAAGGCCTGCGCTGGCTGTTGTTTTTGCTTTATACCTTACGGCCGTTGACGTGTTGTGCAGGTAAGTCTTAAGCACGCCTTCCTTTATTATTTCATTCCTCTGCGTTGGAACGCCTTCGTCATCAAACGCGCGTGAGCCTATGCCCCAGTCAATAGTTGCGTCGTCAACAAGCGTAAATGACCTGCTGGCAACATTCTTTCCCAGCTTATTGCCGAAGCAGGAAAGCCCTGACTCAACATAGAATATGGATGCTGAACTTGCAATGTGTTCCATCAGGTTTGCCGCAGGCAGGAAGTCAAGAAGCACATCATAAGTTCCCGGAACGGCTGAAACGGCTCGTCTTGAAGCGACAGCAGTCTCAGCAGCCCCTGAAGCAACTTTAGCGCAGTCAAGCTCACCAGCTTTCCTCGTGGCGATGACATCGTGGCCTGAGCCTCCGTTTTCCGCCAAAGCCCTTACCGAGAAATAAGCTTTTGCCGACTTATCCTCGCCCTCCGCGCCGTTTGAAGTGACGAGGTACAATTTGCCCGCAGACATTTCAAAAACCCCAGAAGCCCTTTTCGCTCCGCATTCAAGCGCGGCATTAATTGAAGCGTGAACCTTGTCAGCCATGTCAATATCAACAATCTTTTTGTCAAACGCCTGCACTTTCCTGTATTTGAAGGGGCCTTCTGCGATTCCCCTGTAAGAGGTATTTTTGCTGATGGAGCCGGAAAACCTGATTAATTTCTCGGCGGCAGCATCAGCAGATTTCTTGTCCGGGAAAATTGTGGTGGACACGGTCCTGCCTTTAATCGCGGCAAATACGAAAACGCTGTCAGCAAGCCAGCGCTGAGTGGTGCTGACCTTATTATTAGAGAACTTTACCTGCGCCTTTTCCCTTTTTTCAGCAGCCACAACAACATCCTCAGCCTTGCCTCTGAGTTTCCTAAGCAGGTAATCAGCAATTTCTTTTCCATCCGCCATTTTACCGCCTCATCACCACGTTCCTGATTCTCATGGACGGGCCGCCAAACCAGACAGGTATTGCCTGCATAGGCTCTCCTTTCCCACAGCTGCCGGCATGATGCTCAACATTATTTGCAACCGCATCAATTGCCCTGTACAAGGCGAAAGTCGTTATTTCCAGCGTAGGCCTTACAACAGGGCCTGCAATCCTGCCGTTTTTTATAAGATAAGCATCTGCGCCCACATACTTCTGGTTAACGCGCCTATCATCAATGTTCCACTCACTGAACGTCTTCATGTAAATGCCGCTTTTAACACCCTCTATAAGCTCATCCTCGCTGCAATCCCCGGGCTCAATCATCGTGTTTGACATCCTGACTATTGCCTCGCGGTCGTAAGCGCTTGCCCTTGCCGACGCATTGCTCATTGTTTTCATGGCGGCTGCTGTTTCGCGGCAATGAAGCAGCCCGACAATTTTGCCGTTTTTCATCAGCTGCTTCTTTTCCGCCTTTATGCCCTCGTCATCATACATGTAAAAGCCGAAGCTGTTGGGAATTGACGGGTCGTCAATGATGTTCACAGCCTTGCTTCCGAGCTGCATGCCCAAGCTTTCCCCGGTGATAAACGATTCTCCTGCCTGTGCAGCCTCCCTTCCAAGAATCCTGTCAGCCTCATACGGATGCCCGCCGCTTTCATGAACCATGATGCCTGTGATTTGCGGCGCAACAACAACATCAACCTTGCCCTTTGGAGGCTTTACACCATTATCCATGTTCTTTTTCAGGGCAATAACCTCTTCTGAAAGAACTTCAGGAAGACTGAACTCTTTCAGAGCTTCAAAGCCTGCTGACTTTCCATACTGCCAGTACCTCTGGGAACTCCTGCCACCGTCAACAACAGTAAGATAATAGTAGAAATTGACGCTCGGAATCCTTGAAAAAATCCTTGAGCCCTCGCTGTTAACGTAATATTTCTCAACAGTTGAGTCTGAAAGCGACAGAAACCTGTAAGGAACATTGATTTTTGTTGCGGCGATTGCCTTTTCAATCTCAAAAAGCTCAGCAAGCTTTTTGTCTGGGCCCAAGCTGTCCAAAGCGACCTTTTGCCTGACCTCATACTTAGCACTGTTTGGCTCGCCCCTGCAAAGCACAATTCCGTTGTCAAGCTTTGAGCACCTTTTCGCATCCCTGATAGCTGCATCAACAGCAGCCTTAACACTTGCCCTTGACAAATTGTTTGTTGCAGCAAAGCCAGCGGTTCTGTCAACAAGAACCCTCACGCCCAGCCCAGAGCTGTCCTCAAAACCCGAAACCTCTGCAACCCCATTCTTCAGAAGAAAGCTGTTAAACGAGTCATTCTCAAGCCTCGCATCAGCAAACTTCGCGCCCTGCTTCAACGCACGCCCAACAGCAAATTCGGCAAGGTCAAAGTCAGGCTCCATCAAAAAACGCTAACAGAGCCTGTTTTTAAATTAATCGGTGTGCCGGACTGTTAAGGTATCGAGACTCAGCAAAGTCAGTTAAGTGACTTTACACCGGAAGGCTTTGTTGTGGGCTTTCTTTAAGCAAAGACCATTTAATCTTCGGGTCTGCTTTCCAAAATTTGTCTTTTCCGTTCTTTCGCCTCAAAAAGACACAACCGGCGTTTTCTAAATCTCTAACATAGTTAGAAATATTAGAACGTGGGATTTTTAGCTTATCCGAAAGAGATTTATTTGTTATTTCCTCGTGTTTGACAATTTCTGCCAAAACTTCCTTTGCCCTTGGGGTTAAATGATTGAGATACCTTTTTTCTAATATCTCTTTAAGAGTTCTTGATAGTTCGTTCCTATCCAGCAATATTGGGCTTTCAGAAGTTGCATGAAATACGGCTGTAGATAAAGTATTCAATATATCTCTGATATTTCCCTGCATTAACTTATAAATTACCTGCAAGCAATCATCCGTATATGGATAAATTATGTTATATTTAGTTGAAATACGTAAATGCTCAAATCTTTTTCTAATATTCACATGAGGCAATCGCTTAATTCGGATAGACGACAAAAGATATTGCTTTAGACGACAAAAGACGTAAAAAGTGCGAAGGCACCAGATTTTACTCATGATTCAGAGTAAAAGAGGTGCTTTCGCATGAAAAACAATCCGGAATTTGTGCATTTAAAAGGATTCTTTGAAGCGTTTGACTGGCTTCCGATAATAGAGCTGTTAGGCAAAACGAGATTCTCCCGTCGGGGAAGAAAAAGAGAGTTTCCAGCTGTTGGTTTATTCAGAGCATTCATATTGAAAGCGTATCTCTTAATTGATGACAACACAATTCTGGTGAAAAGATTTCGTGAGAACAAAGAATACTTGGATTTCTGTGGATTTAAGAGAATGCCGAGTCATGATGTTCTAAGCAAATTTGAAAGAAAGTTTTCTTATAAGTTTTGTGACATATTTAATTTTCTCGACGATTTATTGGAAAAGAATGGGGCTTTTGAAAACGATGACCTGAGTTTTGATGGAACGGATATTCCTGTGCCGTTCAAAAGCAAACAATCGCCGCATCGTTATCATTTTGGCGCTAAAAGCGACAGAAAGAAATTTCACGGGTTCTGGTTGATGATTTTGGCGTCGATAAAGCATCAAATCGCAAGACGGTTTATTGTTGGTTACGCAAGAGAAGGGCAGATTAATTTGGCAAAGGAATTGTTCAAGCAGAAACAGATTGATGACAGCAAAAGCAACATTTTCATAATTATGGATGGTATTTTTGATTTTCGAGAAATGCATGAAATAATAACTTTTGAACAACACAAAATACCGCTAATCGGCTATAACAAAAGACGTTCTGGAATCGAGGAAAGGATTAATTTACCGTCGACAGATTGGCATTTTCAAATCAACCCCGTCTATAAAAACAATGATTTCGTGATTGAAGAATTCAAAAGAAGAACGAGCATAGAGCGGGTGAACAGCTATTCAAAAATTTACACGCAAATCTGTTTAATACAAAACAAAATCCGGAAAAGTCACACAATAAAAAAGACCACGGTTGAAACAATAATCGTATTCTCATTCATCCTAGAACAATTCAGATTATTGACCAAGCTTCAAATAAAACAAATCCAACAACCCTTATCCATATATGGCTGCTGAATTTGTCAATTGCCCTAAAGCTATTCACGTCTTTTCTCTATTCTCAAGTAGTTATGATACGAAAACTTTAAATAAGTGAGCCTGCTCCGGAAAGACATGGGGAATGTGTTGCTTTATGCTCCTGTTGCTTATGTATCACTAAGCGATTTGAGTTCTCAATTGTCAGGTCTCAGAACAGCCAGCAGCTACGGGCTTGCAAAAAGGATGCAAACAGGCGCAAGCCCATTGGCTACAAGGGCGGTGGCAAAAATAATCAGGATTCATGATAGAGACACTTCAGGGAGCATTGACGAGGTGGCGCAGCTCGAATTTTCCGGGCTCCGCCAAGGTGACGGACTTTTGGGGGTTCACCAGGAATGGTTCTACAGTGCTGGTCTTGGAAGGATAAGCCTTGTGCCAGAAGGCGGAATGAGCCACAACTTTGCGGACGTGGTCGAGAAAAGCTACATCTCTTTGACCAATGGGCACGCTATTGTGGGAGCCATTACGAAGGAATACGAGGGGCAGGAAGCCTTGACAGAAGCGGAGGCTGAAACCGTAGCCAGGCAGCTTGCTGAATTAGAAGAACAATTATATGCGCTTACTGATGTCCGGGCAAGGGATGGATTCACAAAATATGAAAACATAGCTTATGGAATGCTCTTCTCTGCACTCGCGTATGGAAGCCAATGGTACCGACAGAGAACAGAAAGACTGCAAAGAGATGCTATAACCCGGCCCGGTCCTGATTTGTGCACCTCATTCAAGACATTTCTCCTGTTGCAGTTCTCCAAAGACCAAAAAGGGCCAAACCTGCCAATACAAAGAGAGGTTATAGCAGCCAACGGAATCCACGGGCACGGAGGCGTTTTGGCATGGAGCTAGAGAGCATCATTGAAGAGCTGGACAGATTGCTTGTCCAAGTAGGCGGCTACGTGGCTGCTCTTGAGCAGGCTAAATCCGCTGTAGGGTTTTCCAGAATGAAGGAGGAGTATGAAGAACAACGACGCCCGCCATTCAGCGAAGCGATGGTCACTCTTGAGGAAGAGCTGCAGGATATAAAGGCATCGCTCGGCGCAGTTACTGGAAGCCCTGACCGGGAAAAGTACAATGAGCTCTACGCAACAGTTACGCCTCTATTCAGGGAAACTTATTATTTGCCGAGCGCCAGACTCCTGGAAAAGTTGACCAGAGGCCAAATAAGTGCCTTGAGACCAACCAGAGCCACAAATTCAGTCACCACGTTTTTACAGCAAGCCCACAAGCTGCTGCTTAGCTACTCAGACGGCGACACGCTCTTTGCAGAAACGCTCGTGAAGGACAGGTTCCTGTTTTATGCGGTTGACGAAGTCTTCAGAGGGGCTGCGCTTTTCAGGCAGGAAAGCATGGAAAGGGCATCTGAAGCAGTCGTTGGCATAATGGAAAACGCGCTGGCAAACCTGCAGCGCCTATTCAATTTCGATGTTGAAGGAGCCATAAGGTCTTACATGGGCATGCTGCAGAAAGTAAAGGAGCTGTGCGAATCAAACGGCGTAACGCCCCTTTACCGGCATGTAGAGCCCCGCCACATACCGCCCCTGAGTGCTTCGGCACAGTCGCGGTTCATTGTCAGCAAGGCGCGTGAAGAACAATTTGTCCAGAGGAGGCAAAAGGTGTTGCGTGCTTCAGACAAAGGGCTTGAGCTTGTCGTTGCGCTGGCAAACTCGCCTGACTGGAGCCAGCACCTTATGGATGTAGCGGAATACGTCAGATGGGAGGAATCCCAGGATATAGACCGCCATCATGTGGTAGAACTGAAATACGATCGTTGGGGTCATCCATTAATTGTAGGCACGCCTTACTCAAAAGTATCCCTTTCAGACATAGTAGGGCAGACAGAAAACGTAAGAAGGCTTGGACTGGCATTATATGCGTTTGCACAGGGAAGAGCAATTCCACAAATACTGCTTATAGGAGGACCGGGAACAGGAAAAACCCTTTCGATGAGGGCGCTTGCAGACATGCATCCTGAATTGCGCGTCGTGCTTGTGAGGTCAGGTCATGTTGGAAGTATAGATGGGCTTCTGGATGTGCTTGGCAAGCTGCCATACAGGGTAGTTGCGTATGTGGACGACCTGCATTTTTCGGGAGACTTTGACATTGAAGCGTTCAAGACACGCACATCAGGAATGAAAGATACATGGCCAGGAAATGTAGCTCTCGTCGCTTCCGCAAACCCTGAAAATTATGATGGCAGATACATCCCGGACTCTGTAAAGAGCAGGTTTGGGATGACTCTCGATTTTGGCCCGGGGTTCACACAAGAAACAGGTGTGGGAGTTTTCAAAAGTGTCTGTTACAGGCAAGGAATTCAGTATTCTGAAGGCTTATACGAAGAATTCATTAAAAGCGTGATGCCAAAAACGGCAGATGGAGAATCGCCAAACAATGCACGCAACATTAATGGACGACAGATGGAAAGCTATATAATTGAGGCAAAAGCTGTGCGAAGCCTTCAAGGAGTAGAGTTGCCTCCAGACTTGGCGTATCTGATAGGCGCAGTTATGCGATAACTTTTTTAACCAGCACGGCTGCAGCAGGCCTATGGCAGGAGGTAAAGGGATATTGCTGCCCATAGCTGCCGTTGCCGCAATCATAGTCATCGCAGCCATCTTCCTTATGGTGAGGAAGAAGGGGCAAAAGTAAAATCCCGGTTATTTTGACCACTTAAAAGTCGTTACCAAAGAAAGGTTTATATACTGCTTTCTTACACGCTCATTCATGGACAGAGTGGTTACTAAATTTGGCGGGAGCTCAGTTTCAGACGCACACTCCATTGACGCCGTAGTAAGAGCCCTTTCTCGCCACCTGGAAGCTGGAGACAAGCTTGCTGTAGTCACTTCAGCAATGGGCGTTTCTCAGGGTTCTAAAGGAAGAAAGGTAACTGATTTGCTTTTTGACATCTCCAGGCTTGCGAGGGAAGGAAGTGTATATGAAGCCCGGGAAATAGTGTGGGAGATTGAAAAAAGGCATCATGAAATAGAGTCTCATTACGGTGTTCTGGGCGCCACAGCAAAGCTTCTGAATGATCTTGAGAGACATGTAGACCGGCGCTATCCGGATATTTCGGAAAAAGCAGTTGACGACATATTTGCAAGCTATGGAGAGCGTCTAATGGCAACTGACCTTGTAGCCATACTGACTAGGCAAGGCGTGCCTGCTTTTGTTGTTGACACGATAAGTGAGGGCGGATTCACAACAGATTCAAATTATGGCGAAGCCTCGCTGCTGCCGCAAAGCCTGAGTGAAATAGCAGCGCAGTTCATAATGTTTTCAAGCCTGCCGATAAACTATAGGAGAATCCCTGTATATACGGGCTACATAGCCAGAAATGAATCTGGAAAGGTAACTACTCTTGGAAGAGACGGGTCCAACACAACGGCGCTCGCATTGGGGGCGGCAATTCACGCCCGCAAGATAATAATTTACTCAGACGTCCCAGGGGTTCAGGCTGTAAGCCCAGGATACCTGCCTGATGCTCAGACAGTCAGAACGCTTTCATATGCTGAAATGCTTGCTTTAGCTGAGAGAGGAGCAAATGTTTTCCAGCCTAACTCTCTCAAAATATTGGGCATGGGAAGGCTGCCTCAAATACATATAAGGGATACGCGTGATCCTGGCGGACTTGAGACTTTAGTCCTCCCGCAGTCAGACAGGGCCCACAGCGGAATGAAGGGAATAGGCGTCCTCAGCGATATCTATTTCCGTGAGTGCCCTATTCAGGGCGCCGGGCAGTATGAAATACTATTGAATGTTATTTCAGGGCATCCGGGCGTGTCAGTGCTTAGGTCTGAGCTTCTGGCAAACGGAAAAGAGATGGTTGCGAGGTTTGTCATAAAGGCAGAGCCGGGAATGGTGGCGCTGACCGGAGACCCCGAACACTACAGGGAAAGCCTCGGGTTGAGAATAATTAGTGATGCATATGGTGGAAAAAGTCCTAAGGGCACCATAAGGTTGAGCAGGGCAGGGCTGGTTTCTGTTGTTGGAGATGGCATAGGAAAATCAGGCAGGGCACTTGGCACTATTGAAGATGTTTTGGCTGAAGTGACTGAAGCAGCAGAAACAGAAAGATCAGGCAGCGCTATTAAAGCTGGCGGAGAAAGCCTTGTCGGGCAAACAAGGCAGCTTGAAGATTTAAGGCACCATTTGCCCCCTCACGTAGAGAGGGACAGGATAGATGTAATTGTCCCAAAGCTTCTTGCAGTGCCAATGGTGCGCGGCTTATACCAAAGGCTGAAGCACATAAACCTGATTGTGTATGGAGCGGGAAAAATAGGCCTGCCGTTTCTTGAAAGAGCAGCAGCTGCCTATGAGGAACTTGGCCTTAATGTTGTGGGGGTTGTTGACAGCACAGGATACGTTACGCGAGTTGGCGGCATAAGCCAGCGAGAGCTTGAGCAGCTTATTGCCCATAAAAAGCAGGGAGCAGGAATAGGTCTCTTTAATATAAAACATTTGAAAGGATACATCAGGGCTCCTCAGGAATTTACACATGATCACACAGATCAAAATCTCGGCATATCAGAAGTTTTAATCAGGAATGGGACAGGAGACTTCATTCTTGTGGATGCCACCGGCGATGAAGGCATGCAGGGAACCCTGGTATCTGCCCTCAAAAAAGGCGCCAGAATTGTTACTGCAAACAAAAAGCCGTTTGTTTCAGGAAATGCTCCGGAACAGGAGGGCGCCTTAAATGCACTTTACAGAGGAGTCTTGGAAGGCAATGTCTTCAACCGTGCAACAGTGGGCGCAAACCTCGGCGCTCCGGACACATTGGCCGAGATACTCCGGCAAAACCCTTATTCTGTGACTGTCCTATGCAGCCCAAGCGGTACCAACGGATACATTTGCAGCAGAATGGACAATGGCACGCGATTTTCAGCAGCCGTAAGGGAAGCAGCTAAAGAAGGCCATACAGAGACGAGACCGTATGAAGACCTGTCAGGGCTTGATGCTTTGAGGAAAGCCACAATCCTGACAAGAATGATATCATACCATTATGGCGGAGTTCCTGTAACTGTTAATCACGAAACGTTTTTGGATCATGCTAATAGCAGTCTTGCCGCGGCAATGGACATTGGGGCTTTGGGCAGCCTGGGGCTGGAGGAATTCCTGGAAGCTGCAAAAGCCTTTGACGCGCCATTTGCAGGTCTGGTTTCTGAGGCAGCAAAAAGCGGCTGCGTCCTGAGGTATGTTGTGTCAATAGAGCCGAAGAACGGCGGCTATGATGCGAACATCGGGCTAAGGCCTGTCCACCGAGAAAGCATTCTTGGAAGCACAACAGGCCCTGAGAACGTTTTCCTGTTCGGCGTGAACGGCGAAAAGCCAAGGCTTTACTTTCCACCCGGACCAGGAGCAGGGGTTGAAGTAACTGTAAACGCCCTCATGGCAGGCGTGGAAAAGTTCGTCAGGGAGTTCAGGGCTTAAAGCCAATTGCAACGCTTGTTATACTTCTTCCTTCTTCTTACTTCTTCCTCCTAAGCAACAGCAAATTTATATGTAGACTGTGAGTTGCATGCGTATAAAGTGATTTTTATGCGGAAAAAGGAAACAAAAGAATCGGAAGCTGAAGCGACTAAAAAAAGGAACATAGAGGAAGTTTTGAAATTAATAGGGACTGCTAAAAGAGCAAAACCTTTCAAAAGAGATAAAACAGACAGAACAGACAGATATTAGCACTGTGAAAAATGGAAAAATCCGCAGGGCTGGTAATCTTTCATAAGGGCAACAGCGGCACAAAGTACCTTCTTCTGCACTACGATGCAGGCCACTGGGACTTCCCAAAAGGGCATTTAGAAGAGGGCGAAACAGACATGGATGCTGCGCTGAGGGAACTGAAGGAAGAAACAGGCATTTCAGGCGCAAGCATTATTGACGGCTTCAGCGAGAAGCTGGGTTACTTCTACAGAAGGGAAGGGAAAGTCGTAAAGAAGGAAGTCGTTTTCTTCCTTGCAGAGGCAAAAACAGACAAGGTAAAGCTGTCTTTAGAGCACAAGGGCTATGAGTGGCTGGCTTACGAAGAAGCTGTAGAAAGGGTTACTTTTAAGAACAGCAGGGAAATATTGGGGAAGGCGCAGAAGTTTCTTGCACAACAAAGCAGAAGCTGAACAAGAAGCTGTTTATGCTGATACGATTGCATCAATACTTGGCGGATTGGACCTACCAGTTGTTAATCCTGCCCTGTGCCTTTCATAAAGATAAGAGGCTGCGTTTGTTAAAACAGGTACTGCTAAAACATAAGGATTCCCATTTTGAACCATGGTGGCGTAAAAGGCAACTTGGGCGAACGATCCTGCAAGGGCTCCAAAATTAGCTCCTGCAAACCTCCCGACTTCATTTAAAATTTTAAGGGTCTCTTCTGCCAAAGTGACTTCTAAAGTGCCTGTTTGATATCCACGAAGCGGCTCTTCCTTTTGCCAACGATTGTAAGATGCTATGAAATAAGGAAGAGTGTTTGCTACAAATGCACCCTTAACTGCTCCTATGCCAAATGCCAAGACGCGCTTATGAAGCGGGGCATCCTTGATTTGTGCCATTTGTACTGTCGTGATTATGTGTAGTATTAATATTTTGTTGTTCCAGTGAAGCTCACTCCTCAATAAGTATTGCCCTCGCAGGCGCTCCGTCGCAGCCCTTTATCTTCAGCGGCAGCCCTGCAAACAGGTAGCTGCCTGGCTTGACTTTGCTGAGGTCAAGCCCTTCAAACACAGTCATGTTGCCTATAAGTATTGGGTGAGTTTTTGTCTCGCGGTTTCCGCGCTGCTTGACTGACAGCGAATCTATTCCAATAGTCTTTATCTTCCTGCCGGCAAGGTATTGCGCTGCAGAGTCATCTATGTATACGTAATCGTCGTAAAACCTCCCGTAGCCACGCAGAGAGTTCTTTGTCTTGAGCAGTATTATGTCCCCTTTCCTTATGTCGTGCTTCTTTAAGTCGGTTGCCGTTATTTTTTCCTTGCAGCCTGTCAAGTCAAGAACCTTGCATTTTCCATACAAAGTATCTAATGGCACTTTGTCCGAGCCATCTCCGCCCTTAAACACGTGGCATTTTGCGTCTATGTGCGTGCCTGTGTGGCTTCCGAGGACAAGCTCTGACTTTGCTGTTGCGTCCCTGGGCAAAAAGGTAATCTGCCTTATTTTCACAGCAGGATTGTCAGGGTAAATAGCCATGCCTTTATGTATCATCATTGATATGTCGTGGATTTTCATTTGCCTTTATTTCCCCTTCACTTTATGCGCCCCGAACTCAAACCTCTGGGCTGCAAGCACCTTTGCCGCGAAGCTTTCCTTCTGCCGCGAAGCGAACCTTGCGTAGAGCGCTGCTGTAATGACATTGAAAGCAACATTCCTGTCTATTGCCTCCTGTACAGACCACCTTCCCTCTCCTGTGTCCTCAACATAGCCCGCTATCCTGTTCAGGCGTGAGTCTTTTGCGAATGCCTGCTCTGTCATCTCCATCAAAAATGAGCGCACTATGCTGCCGTGGTTCCATAAGTCAGCTATTTTCCTGAAATCAAGATCTTTACTGTACGGGCTTTTCTCAAGCAGCTCAAACCCTTCTCCTATTGCCTGCATCATCCCGTATTCTATCGCGTTGTGCACCATCTTGACATAGTGCCCTGAGCCGCTTGGCCCCATGTAACCGTATCCATCCTTCTGAGCAAGCGACCTGAATATTGGTTCAACCTTTTTGAATGCTTCCTTGTCGCCGCCTATCATGAGGCAGTATCCGACCTTTGCAGCTATTACGCCGCCGCTTGTGCCGGCATCCAGAAAATAAATTCCTTTCTTCATGAACATCTCCGCCCTTCTTACAGAGTCCTTGTAGTTCGCATTGCCGCCGTCAATCACTATGTCGCCCTGTGAGAGGCAAGGCATGATTTTGGCTAAATGCTCTTCTGTAACTTCTCCTGCAGGAAGCATGCTCCAGACTATCCTGGGCTTTGACTTTGCAAGCTGCCTGAACATGTCCTCAATTGTGTATGCTGCTGTTGCGCCTTTCTTTTGAACCTCTTTTATAGGTTCTGGCGAACGATTATAAGCCGCAATTTTGTGTCCAGAAGCCAATAACCTCAACACAATGTTTTTTCCCATCCTTCCAAGCCCCATGAATCCGAGTTCCATTTTTCAATCACCTGCATAGTGTATATTGTTTCTAACAACCCAATCAATCATTGTTTTGTATTGTTAATCAACTTACTGACCATATCTGTAATCTGAGCATTATTAAGATTTGACATCTCTAAAGTGTACAACGCAGGTGTTAAATTAAACATGCTAACATTGGTGTCGCTACTAGTGATATAGTTGAATGCCCACCTTTGATTACCGCTTAATGCCACTTTATCAAACCTGCCAAGAACCTGAGAGTTTGATAGATTCCTCGCATATACCTGTTGGTCTGTATAACGTGCAGCTCCCGTTCCTATTGTGCTGCTGTTTATTCCGATCTCTATTGCCGTTCTAGCTTGACTTTCTGAAGCATATGTAACTGTAACTGTTGAGGTTTCGTTAGCACTAAAACTAATGATTGGCCTTTTCTCAAGCCACCAGTAAGTCTCATGAACGCTTGTAGTAAGGTTTCCCGTCAAGCCCAAATACAGGCTAACCGCGTTCATGTTCCACTTGTAGCTGCTTCCGTATGCCGTGGCTGCCAAGCTGAAAATAGGGAACTGTGTGTTCGCTGTAGAGTAGCCGGTAGTGCTATTGGCGTCAGAATATGTGATGGCAAGAGTCCTGTTCCAGTAGGCAAAAGCCTTGATGGGAAGATAATCCTTCCCACAACTAACTATCCCATGACTTCTTCTTTGGGTGTTGCTGTCCGAATTGGAACTCTGCACTATCCCGTTGTCGTCTCTGTAGTAGAAGTGGCCTGCTGTTTCGGCAGAGTCATCACCGCAAGCCATCTTGTTCAAACCGTCATCAGCTGTAGCGCCAAAACCCGAGAAGAAACACCGGCTGAAGTTGTTGAATGCGGCGAAGACGCAAGTCATCCCAACTCCACTGTTACTGCAGTTAAGCCACTTCACAACCGTGCCGTTTATCTGGCTGAACTGGCAACTGCCAGCGTTCCTTGCTAAAGCGTCGCCCACACCATTGTCATTCGTTATGCCCGTTATCAGTTCTTGACCGTCAGTGTTCCTTCCGAACTTGAAGTTTTCCATTTGTTGCCAACTCGAACCTCTAAAGCCGAACTCTCTGCCACTCACATTTAGCTTGGCGGGGCTGACGCTGTTGAAGTCTGTTGCGTAAGTAATGTTCGGGGCGTTGCTGTTGTTCCAATAGATATAGAAGCTGTCGTTGCCGTTAGCAGTCAAGTTCAGTATCATTACGACACACACAGAGTCAGAAGTGTTACTTATCAGTTCAAAAGGAATTGTCGTATTGGTCGTGTTGTCAAGAATCCTTATTTCGCCCTGCTTGCCCGTGTCGTAGTTGTCCAACTTGCTGAAGTTCATACAAACACTCCTCGCAGGCCCTCCTGTAGCTTCAAACATGCCGAGTGGATAATTCATCCTGTTCGTGTTGTTGCTTTCATTGACGTAGAATGCTTTTCTTCTGTCCCATCCTGCAAGCCATACTGCGTATTCGGTAAATGAAATGCCATTATAGCCTATAACATTGTCTATGTTAACGCTGTTTGAACCGAATGCGGGCGGGTAATTCCCAACAACCTTTATATCATAACAAGTATTACTCTTGAAATTAAACCCGTCAGGATTAAATTGCTGCCATTTGTATTCATCAACATAACTTTCCTGAATTAATAGAGTGCAATTACTTATATAATTGCTTAGGATAGTTCCGTTATCAAGAGTGGCGTTAATATAATAAGGGTTGCAAGTAGTTACAGTTATGTTTCTTAAGCCACTAAGATTATTCCTGATTTCAAGCCCATGACCCAACAACTTGTTATTATTAACCACAAAAGTGACATTAAAATCTGTGCTCTTGGCAGCAGTAAAATCTAAAGGCACGGGGTTACATACGCGATACCAAGTATACGCTGAGGTTATATCCGCTTTAGTTTCTATATGCTGTAGATATTCGGACCTTGAATGGGTGGGCTCGCCAAAAGCCAAGCTGACAAACAAGGACATTATTAGGAAAATTCCCGCCACGACCAACATTTGTGTTTTTGGTTTCATTTTCATGGAATATTTAGGCTATAATTCTGCCACCCGGCAAAATTGATGTTACTTGCTGTGGCATTTACATTGTGAACTCCGGAATTTGAAAAGTTATGCTCAACAAAGACAAATACTATTTCAGAAGGCTCAATTGTGAAGTTGATTGTTGAATTAATAACAAAATTTTCCTTGGTATCAAATCTCCATGAGATGTTGGATAAGTTGTCGGCATACTTGCTTCTAATGTCGAATTTGAACAGACCTTTCCTAGCTGTTAAATTAAGCAAAGAAGTGTTTGAGACAACCAATTTTGAAGCATTTATCCTTATCTTGAAATGCGATGTGTTGGATCCAAGGTTGCCTGCTTTATCAATTGCTTTTACGTGCAGGTACCATTCTCCATTTTCCAAGCCAATTTCCGATTCATTGCTGCCGTTAATTCCGAAGTGAGCCATTCCAAAGCCTGTAATGTTTAAAGTGGAGTTTCCAGTCCAAAAAGACATTGTATCCGGTGATGTGCTTGAGTTTCCATCGTATATGTAGTAATATCCTAGAATTCCCGAATGTTCGGCAGGCGGAGTCAGATTGAAAAATGGAGTATTTATCCCATACCAAGTGTTATTGTCGGGATGGGTTGTTGAATTTATTTGTGGAGCTGCTGGCTCGGTTGTATCTATGTATACGGTGATTATGTTTGACCAATTACTTGCCTGATTGAGTGAGTCGTAAGCTTTTACTTTGAAAGTGTAGTTTCCCGAAGCCAAAGCTGAGCTGTGGTAGCTAAGATTACTGCCTATGCTTATTTCTTGGCCGGCATCTGTCTGAACCGTGAAATTGAGTATTCCGCTTCCTTTGTCTCCTGGGTTCTCCCATGAAATGTAAGGAGTTGTGTGATTTGACCAGTTTTCGCCGTTGTGCCACTCTTTAATTATTGGAGTATTTGGGGGGCTCAGGTCAATATAAATTGAGACGTTGTTTGGCTCGTTTATATTTCCTGGAATATCTGTGGCTCTCACATAAAATGTGTGGATTCCTTCTGAAGATGGAGGCGTTAAAAATGACGTGTTAAGCCAAATGTTTGTCCAGTTGCCATAGTTTATCCTGTATTCGTATCTGTTCATTCCATTCGGATCGGTGACCGCCGCCCATGATATATTATGGGTTGTCTGGTTTGTCCAATTTGATGGTGAGGCAACAAGATTCATAGCAGGTGGAGGGGTTATGTCCAAAACAAAGACAGTCCTATTCCTCAAGTTGTTGGTCTCATTAGATTCAGCAACGGAGTTTTCTGTGTCAATTTTAAATGTTAGATTATGGGGACCATAACTAGCATTCCATGTGAATCTGGTAATGTTTTCTGAGCCCTTTTTGATAGAGAAGGTGTTATTGGCCTTAGAGCTTTTGTCAACCAATAGTTCTACCTTGAAGCTGTTGGCATCAGTCCCTCCCTTGTTGGAAACGGTCATATTAATGTATAGCAGGTTATTTTCGGTAACATTATCTGGCAGAAGCTCTATATCTCCGACACTATTAGTGAGGTCTGGCTGGCTGCCATATACAACGATGTTTTCCTTAAGTGTGCTGGATAAGGAATTAGAGTCCATTGCCATTAGTGTTAGGATATAAGTTCCTGGGGAGGGGGATAAAGTAGTGACATTTTCATAAAGTTTTGAAGATGAATTGTATAAAAGTAAAATTTCTGAGGCGTTAAGGGTTAAATTGACCTTGCTAATGTTCAGGTTATCCGTCACATTTGCTTTTATCGTGAATTGAGATCCTTCATAAAGAATTTCCGGATTAATCAGCTGATTGATTGTGGGAGAAGTCGTATCGGAGACATTTATGCTTCTGATTACTTCATTGTTTGACTCGTTCTCCTCTGACACGTTATTTCGGGAATCAACTTTGACAGTAATCGTATTGTTGCCGTAGACGGCTGTCCAGTTGAACAATATAGTCAGGTTTGTATCGCCAGGGACAGATATGGTGCTATTAAGTTTAGAAACATTATTCACCAGGAATTCAACAGTGAAGTTTGCTGAAATGTTAACTCCCCTATTAATAACTCTTCCATTTATGACTATGTCTTCTTGGTCTGATGGAGATGGGTTTGAGAACCATAAGTCCTCTTGACGTATAACCAAATCAGTTGGGTCAGGATAAACTGTTATTGAGGTTTGAATACTGGAAGTAAGCCCTTCAATATCAGTTGCTCTTATCACCATAGAATAAGCCCCCGGATTAACACTGTTCGTGCTGCCTTCGTAATATTTAGAAGTCTGGTTATAGGACAGAATTATGGTGGTTCCGTTTACTGTGGCTATTGCTGAACTGATATTCTGGTTATCAGTAATGTTGACCTTTACATTCAAGCTTCCTCTCTGTGTTTGCACTGTAGAGATGGAGGGTGGAGAGAGGTCCTGCACAGATACATTTATTGATGCCTCATTATTACTTTCATTGGATTCGTTAATTAAATTAGTGTAATCTGCAATTATCTTTATGGAATGATTTCCAGCTGTTGCGTTCCAGATAAAATTGGTGATATTGCTGTTTCGTGATTTCACACTAATGTTATTATATGATTTATGGACATTGTCTACTTGAAGCTCAACTCTGAAATTATCAGCTTGAGCCCCCCCAAAATTGTAGATTGTGACATTAATGGTGACTGTACTGTTGTCTAATAATGTTGATGGAGTGTAGCCAATATCTTCTGAATTGACCAATATGTCTGATTGACCGCTTCCTCCAGCGATGCAGGTTGTGGGGCAGGAAGTTCCTTCAGTTGTGCCGCTTCTTGAAGATGAATTTGTTGTGGTAAGGTTCGACGAGTCTTTAGCAGTAATATTGAGCTGGAAAATCCCTGTAGTTGAAGGTGTTGCCATTGTCCCTCTCCATAATTTAGTCGTCTCGTTATATGTCAGGTTTATGCTTGTTTCTTTATGGGACGCTGATACTAAAGTCACATTAACATTATCTGTAGTATTAACTGATATGTTAATACTTGAATTAATGTAAATAGGGTCTGGCTCAACAGAAATGTTATTTATAGTTGGCGGCGCAGTGTCATAAACATCATACTGGATGTTTATCAGTGCAAGCTCAAGTTTCCCTTTACCGGCTGAAAAGAATGTCAGGGAGATGTTGCATGAGTCATTGACAGCTTGGCAGACTGAAAGGTCGTTTCTTAGCTCACCATCAAAACTTTCAATAGTAACTGGACCGTCAAATAGCCCTGTGTAGTTCCATACTGTGCTACCATTCACATAAATTGCTGGGTTTCTGGGTCTGGTTATGTAAAAAGACCCGCTTGAGCCGTCTGCGCATGCACTATTATTGTCACACGCGAACGACGTCCAATTGTATTCTACTCCTGCCAGATCGCTCGTATTAATTTGGCATGACTTGAAACTAGGAGTGCTGAAAGCCACACTACAATATTCTGTGTTGAGGCAGCTTGTTCCGGATCTGCCTGAGATGTCACAAATTAAAAGTTTGACGTTGTCATTATTTGCATCACTTATGTTTGCAGTAAAGGTAACGTTTGTTCCTTTGTCTGTTGTGTTTGTAAAATTAGAATCATCGCTTGTACCTGTCACAAATAAAGGCTGGCTGTTAGGTATAATGTTTTCAGCCAAGGAAAAAGTTATTATTGGCTTCATTTCTAGCCATGACCAATCATTGTGCATCTGGTCTGACGTATTTCCGGATGTGACTCCATGATAAAGATTCATTACCATTAACTGCATATGCAGAGTATTATCAGAAGTGCCGCCTACCCATCTGACATATGGGTCATTAATATCCGACTCTCTAGTCCACCATTTGGAATGGTTTGACATTGTATAGGCCCCTGCCCAAGAAGCATTCCAATAAACATAGAACTTAGTTGAATATTTGTCTTTACCCCCTGCTATGAATCCAGCAGTGCTAGATGAAAAGGCAGAACTCCCATGGTCCTTTGCAAAAACGCCATTATCCTGCCTATAAAATATGCTGGAAGGTGTGGAAGTGCTGTCACCAAAAATATAATTTACTCCATCATTTGCAGTGGTGTCAAACCCTGAAAAACTGCACCTTGTAAAGTTATTATAAGCAGGAAACGCGCAAAGCATCCCAACGTGGGTGTTTGTGCAGTTTAGCCACTTAACCACAGTTCCATTAATTTGGGAAAATTGACAGCTTCCAACACTTCTTCCCAAATTAATTGTAGCGCCATTGTCTTGCGACAAAACATCAAATAACTGGTTAGCATCGGCAGGTCTTCCTAATTTGTTAGAGCCTTCTATTACTTGCTTGAATCCACTATCAGCAGTTAAAAACTGAACGTTTCCTCTAGTGATATTTAAAGGAGAGACATCCTTGAAGTCTGTGCCGAATGTTATGGGCGCGGTATTATTATTGTTCCAATAAACGTAAAAAGAATCATTCCCATTATTGGTCAGGTTTGCAATAAAAACCACGCATACGGAATTTGAAGTATTGCTTATTATCTCAAAAGGCACCGTGGCATTTGTTGCATTATCAAGAATCCTTATATCTGAATCACTAGCTGATTTCCCAATAAGCCCTGTTATGTTAAGGCACATGCTCCTTGCAGAACTGCCGGTCCCCTCAAAGAAACCGACTGGATAATTCGTCCGTGAGCCATTGGTGCTGTTAACGTAAATAGCCGTTCTATTGCTCCAGCTGGCAAGCCAAACAGCATATTCTGGGAATGAGTAACCTGCAAACCCTATTATGTTGTCTAAATTTATTGATTTGTTTCTGTAAGCGATAGGGTAACTTCCCACTATTCTGAAATCAAGGCAAGTGTTAGGTAGAAGAATTTTTCCAACCAAACTCTGACCTGAATTATTCCAATAATATTCTTCAACATATACTTGAGATTGCTGTAAAGTACAGTTATTATGATATAAAATTGTGCCATTGCCTAAAGTTTCATTATATAAGCTACAAACGAATTTGTTTGATGCCTTAAACCCACTATTGTTACTCCTAACTTCAATGTTCCATTTATTTAAATATCCTGAATAATTAAGCCAAGTTAGGTTAAAGTCTTTTGCTGTCTGTGAAATAAAAGGAATGGCTGTCGGGTTACATGCTTTATACCAAGTATATCCGGACGTAATATCCGCTTTATTTTCCACTAGTTGCAAATAGTCAGATTTTGCAGCGGAAACAGATGAGGCTAGTAAAATAATAACTGAAAAAGTTATGAGTGCTTGGCTATATTTCATGGCGAATAACCTCTTATGCTTATGGCTGCATAGGTTACGTTTGCCGATTTAGGCAAGGCTACGTATTCGGTCTTATTTGCAGCTGTTGTAAAGCTTATATTCTTGATAGTTGAGCCGTCGACAAGCTGGCTGACAAGCTTCTTCGTTAGCCCAACAACTATTATGTTAGTTGATGCTGACGATGTTAATCCATTATTATCCTTGGCTCTAAAGGTAATTAGATGGGTTCCAATTGAAAGGTTTGAAATATTGAGATATGTCCCATTGCCTAAGAAACCATTTTTGTCTGAAGTCCAATTCACAGAATTCCCTGAAAGAGGACCATCTTCATAGTCTGTAACTGTTCCATTGAAAGAAATATAATCCACTTGCGCATATATCGCTCCACTTGAAGGGCTTACAATTACAGGCACTGGAGGAGCAGGATTTATGGTTATATTCAGGTTTGTAATTGTGCGCATTCCATCGCTGTCATTTACCGTAAGATGTATCGTATGGTTGCCGATTGAAAAGTTATATTTCACAAAATCTGTTCCGTTTTCGATATTTCCGTCTATACTTGAATTCCAGATTATGGATGTATTGGGAATGTTAGCGTCTTCAAAGTCACTGTATGTGCCTTTAAACGTTATATTATTTCCATGAGTAAATGCCTGCCCGTGTTTTGGCGAAATTATTGAAATGCCAGGGAATTGTGGGGGTTCTACTCTGATCAAGACGGAGCTTCTGTTAACAAGCCCGTGAGAATCTTGTATTGTTGCCGTTATGTTATGTAATCCTATCGATAAGTTTTTTGTGAACCTGCCGTTGCCTATATTTCCGTTTATGCTGGATGTCCACACTATTGATAGAGAAATGTCTCCGTCCTGTGGGTCTATAGATGTGCCGTTAAATGATATGCTTGCCTTGTGGATAAATATTTGGCTGTTATTTGGAAGTGAAATTGAAATGTTTGGTTTTCCTTGTTTAACCTCTACATTACGGGTTGTGGTGCCCATAAGATTTGTTTCGTCAGTTGCCTTTAGTGTTATTGTATGGTTGCCTAATGACAAATTAGAATGGGAGATTGAAGAGCCTATTCCCAAGTTCCCGTCAATGCTTGAATTCCAAATAAGTGACGAGTTAATAACTATGCCGTCCTCCTCGTCAGTTGCTTCTCCATTGAAGTAAATCCTTTCTCCTTCAGCAAAAGTTGAGTTTTGAATGGGAGAAATAATACTTGGTGAGGGGTTGTTGCAAAGCACAGAATTATGTGAAATTGAGGTTTTGTCTATAAACCCGAAGCTGTCAAAAACGCTGAAATAAATTATGTGCACTCCAAGAGAAAGGTTTACTGTTATCGTAGAGCCATTACCAAGGTATCCGTCCTTGCTTGAAGTCCAATTGAATAAACTTTGATTAAGCCCTCCGTCTTGTGGGTCAATTCCTGTCCCAATAAAAGTTGTATAACCACATGTTTTGCTATTGCTAGCAGGCGAGACAATCGTTGCAACTGGGTATTCGTTCTCGACCTCTATATTTAGGGTTACTTGGTTGTTTAGTTCATTATATTCTTTGATGCTATTCCTATAGTCAACAATAGCTGTTATGTTGTAATTGCCAAGTGTAAATGGCGTAGTCCATGTTGTATTCGCAAGAATAATTGCTCCCTGGGTTATCCCAGATACATTAACTTCGCTCATTTTTTCGGTAATTTTACTTCCATCATTATATACGAATGTTTGGTAAACGTAAACAGAGAAGTTGCCTGCACTAGTGTATCCGTTGTTTTCAATGGCTATGCTGACGTTAATTGTCTTATTGGGAACTGGATTCAATGAAGAAAACCCGATAGCAAGAGGCGTTAAATCAGAATTTTCTGACTCAATAAGTGCATCATAGTAGTAAGTGTTATTGTCTTTTACATATAGTAAAACGGACGCATTTCCCAATATTTCAGTTGTCTTGTTGTCTATGTTGCCATTTATGGTGGGCTTGGAGCTAGACAAAACCACTCCGCCGTAATAGCTATACCAGTATCCGCCTGGATAATAAAATGTGAACATGTGTTGGTAAGCTTGCGACTCGTAATACGCTTGGTTGAAACCTTTGTCAAGGCCAGTTATGTTATTTGAATCTATGAGATCAGAAAAAACTAGGTTTTCTCTGTTTTGAGCTTTGTACCACTGAGCCATTGCTAAGGCTGCGTACACCCTTCTCAACTCGGCATAAGTGGGATCGCTAACATTGTTTACTTTTTTCTCAGTTTCTGCGGCAAGCTCAGCCCATCCAGTTGATAAATTCGTCCAGAAAGTGTCTAACTCAGTATCGTATCCGGACACGCCGGGAAGCCAAGGTCTGTAAACTTGGGAATTAACCTTTAAGGTTGAATTTGTAAGGAATATATTGCATCCAGTGCCATTGGCGGTTAAGCCTCCAGGGGTTATCCATGCTCTCATGGAAGTATGGGGGGCAATTCTTGGATTATGCGAAACATTTTCAATCCAATCGAATATCAAAGTTTGATGCAAATTCTGGCTTTTGGCCAAAGTATCCATTTTAAGCTGAACATCAGCATCAAACATAACCCTAGCCACATCTGTCTTGGCAAAAGTCCCATCAACCATCGACACGTCGCCAACCCTTCCAAATGGGCCTACGCCATCACCAGGCTTATTCCACATGCTGACCCATTGATTACTATTGGGAATTACCAAACCCGTTAAAAAAGCGTCAGTTGCCTGAATTGTAGCATTAGTTATGTTTACAATAGCATCTCCAGATGCGTTTGCTTCCACAGCACTCATAACAGCTTCTATACCCTCGGAAGGGTTGCATGTGGAAATGTATCTAAGGTCTATTCTTGTAAAGTTAATTCCACCATCGTCTGGAGGTGTAACGGCGATATAAAAACCAACACGGAATTTTGAAACATTACCTTCATTATTAGGAGTGGTCTTAAGACCACTTACCTCAACCTTCCAGACTCCAATTTGTGTACTCTTTACTTTAAGTTTATTAGTCAGTGTACTTATACCTACTGGCAATTCAGTTCCGTTAGGGGCAACAAGACTTAAATTAAGAATATCATTTTGATTTGTGCCTTCTAACTGAACAAGGATAGCAGTACTATTCATTAAATTAAATCTCCGAGTCCACGTTCTACCCGACCACACTTTTCCATCAACAAATTTCCTGTCAGAGTCAAGATCAACAATACTTAAATTACCAATCGCAGCCAAGACATCTATTCTCGGATAATAAAAACCGCTATATTTCCTATCATCAATAGGCACTCCAGTATTGGCCAAAGTATCTTCAATCTCTTGAGGAGTTAAATTATAACCCAATAACTGAGCCTTCTGAAACATCAAAGCAGCTGCTCCGGCAACATGAGGAGCGGCAAAAGAAGTTCCATTAATTATCCTGTAGCGTCCATCTATATTCGTTGAATTAATATCTTTACCCGGGGCTAATAAATCCAAATTTCCAAATCTGTTTGTTCCCTCCTGATGCGCGGCAAAATTCCATATCTTATCATTCTTATCGGTAGCGCCTACTGAAGTTATTCCGTGAACACAAGAAGGATACTCAATTCCGTTTGTAAGATTACTATTTCCTGAAGCTGCATCTACAAAAATTCCAGCACTAATGGCATTTTTAAGCACCACACTCAATGCCCTATCTGGATCACAATTATCATTTGGATAGGGAACAGTTATATTCTTGTTAAGGCTCAAAGTTATAACTGAAATATTGAATTTTGTTTGATTATAAATGCACCAATCTACGGCAGAAACTATATTTGATTCGTTGATATCGATTCCATCCCTATCAACTTTCAAGGCGACTAATTTAGCATCCGGCGCAACCCCTTTTATTGAACCATTCGCAGCAATAACCCCGGCGACTAAAGTACCGTGGTATAATGTATCAATTGGATCGCTAGAAAGTGGGTCGAAACTATACCCTCCGATAACCTTTGGGCAGTTTCCTATTAAAAACTGTTGTTGTGTACATTCACCTAAATTTGGGTGCGTATAATTTATACCTGAGTCGATTACACATATTGTTTGACCATTGCCCGCAATATTAACACCACCTATAGTATTAACCCACACCTTGTTTGCATTTATTAGAGGTACACTGTCCTGTAGTGCAAATTTGAATTGTCTTTCAATATAGATATTCTTAACTTTAGGATTCGCCATTAATTTCTTAAGCCCATTCTTTGATATTTGTCCAGAAAAACCATTAATAGTCACATACCTATGTTTTAATCTTGCATCGGAAGTATCTAATGTGGACAGAACTTCATTTTCGATTTCACTAAATCTTTTGGCATCTATACTTAACAATTCATCACGACCTTGATTTGAATTGACTCGCTTTTCAATTTGTGAAGTAAAGTCGTCATGCAATACTACTATTACAGAAATCCAGCTTTGATTTTCTAATTTATCAATCAAGGACGTCTCAACAAACACAGTACGATTAGTATTAGCTGCACTAATAGCCAAAACTACATTTGAAAACGAGATGAAAAATAAGAAAATGATACATAGTAAAACTATTATATTTCTAAAATGTGTTTTCATTTTCACGTTAACAACCAAGCGGTATTTTTTCCCAAACACACAAGTGATTAATGCATTCTGGAGATGTCGTTCTTATTTGACAAGCAAATTCAAAGCAAAAATTAGGATTTGTATTAACTCTTCTCCAGTTGTCCAACTCATTTTTCCACTTTTTTTCATACCTCTTATTAATATATCCAAATCGTTGTTTACACCAATCGGTTCGGACAAGAGAACAATCATTAACATTATTGCAGAGTCTCAAGCTTTCATTTATTGGAAAGGCTTGGTTTTCAGAAATATTTTTTTTAAAAGTGTCTTCAATTAATTTGTAGGCTTCTTCAATAGTAATTTCTTCCGCCTTCTTTTGCTGACAGCCTACAATTAAAACTATTCCAGTTAACAGAATTCCAAATAACAATGATTTCGTTACCACTGACCACCCCTCTTTTTGTTATTTAACACGGCTCTACTCTGCTCTAAAAGGTTTTACTATTTAAACCTTTTTGTCACTAGACTTTTGCGTTTTTTATTATGAGTTAATACTGCGTGGTCTGAGCAGTGCGAAGACCCGCAGATGAGGCGTAGTTTTTCTGGGAAACCTTTAAA
>JGI1356J14229_10000091_pt1 | contig 97173 bp, 117 predicted proteins | sample Subgrocontami58m_FD_14229 | JGI IMG/M metagenome (IMG submission 14229) | reverse complement strand
TCACATAAAAATAACCGGCGAGCCCGAAATTCTGGACGTTCTACGTCCAGATAGGGCTCGCAACAACAAACCCCAACCCGCAACAGCGGGTGGTGTTAATTCAACAATTGCGGCAGGGTTCACAAGCAAACCGCAAGCTAAGGCAAAGACAAGGCTTTTGAAAAACAAAATTAGGGTTTCAACGAGTCGTTATCTTGTTTCTGCCGGTGTTTTTGCTTTTGAGCAGTGCGCGGTTTGCAACTTTGTTCAATCGCTCTACAATCGCTTGGGGGGAAAAGCCCATTGTGTTTTGCAGTCCGGAAGCTCCGCCGGAAAAACTCAAACCAAGCGCATTCATTTCTTTTCTTATTGTATCAAGCTCGCTTGCCAAAACGCTTGGTTGTTTTGGGACAAAAATTTTTAGTTCGTCGCCGCCGAACCTGCCGGCAAAGCCAGAGTGTTTTTTTGCAATGCGCGCAATGTGTTCTGCAAAAATTGCAATTGCGTTGTCTGCTTGCGCATAGCTTTCGTTGTTCAATTGTTTCAAAAAATCCAAATCGACTATTGCAAACGAAAACGGTTTTTTTGCTTTTCGGCTTCGTAAAAAGCCAAACATTCTTTCGTTGAATGCTGCATTGTTTTCAATGCTGAATTTTGCATCCAGCACCAGCAGTTTGCGCACTTGCTGTTTTGCTATCGCCGAGCGCATTGCGGCAGCCAGAACTCTTTTTCCCGAAGCATTTCCTTCCCGGAATGCCTCGTTTGTTTTTTCAAGTCTCGCGCTTGCTCGCATCATTTGTTTCCATGCGCCTAATGGGTTTCGCCTTGCAACCCTTTTTGCCAAGCCACGTCGTTTTATCGCAATCATGGCTAATTTTAGGTTGAAGGAAAATTTAAACCTGACAGGCGCCAAACAACAAAAATCTCGGTAGGAACATGAAGCTTAAATAATAACAAAGCGGCAATATTAGCAATGCAGCCAAAGCTGCAAAAAAAATTCGAGGTGGAACCGTGAAAAAAATCTTTATTTTCTTGTTTGTTGCATTGCTGCTTGCTGGAATTGTTTCTGCGGAAGAAGGCAAGCCAATGCTAACCGCAAGATTCGACAACATAAACTGCCACGCGCAGTTTGCAATATCATACGCGCAAAAAATAGCCGGGCTTGACGCAAACCTTGCAATTGCCTTGAACGAAAAAATAACAACGTTAAATGGTTCGCTTGCTGTTCTGGCTGGCGAAGGAAAACAAGCAATGACTGGAAAAGAATTCAATCCGCAATCGCAAACAGTCTGGAGTGACATCAAGGCATTAAACCAGGAAACAAGAAACGCATTGAAAAACTTTAAGGGCGCTGCAAACAGGGAAAATCGTGTGCAATTAAAGCAAAAGCACAGCGAGGCAAAACAGTTTTTTGTGGACTGCAAGCAGGCTGCGGAAAAAAGCTTTGCGCAGGCAAAGATTGCGGAAATAAACGGGCAAATAACAAGCCTGGAATCAAAGCTTTCAAAATTAAAAGCAAAAGGCGTTGACACTGCAGGAATAGAAAGCATTATTTCAGAGGCAAAGGCAACAGTAATTAACCAGATTTCCGCGGCAATTGCAGAAGGAGATTACAATAAAATAAAAGGCGCAATCAAAAACAATTGCCTGTTCAACGGCTGCAGCAAAGCCAACTTCCACTTGGAAGCAAAAATTGAAATTGCCAAGCTGGATGCATTGCTTGCAAAAATAAAAGACAAGGCGACAGAAGCAGGATTAACGGCAGAATGGCAAAGCGCACAAGGCAATGTTGATGCAGCAAAGGCAGCTCTTGAAAGCGTTGGAACAGCAAAATACGCTGAAGAAACCCGAAAGGCTGTTTGGGACAACATTCGCGAAGCAGCAGACAAAATAAAGGCCTTGTTAAAAACAAAAAAGCAAAACAATGCAACAGGGGGTAATGCGCAATGAAAAAAACAATAATCTTGGCCTTGTTGGTTCTCGCGGCATTTTTGCTATTGGGCTGCACGCAGAAAACAAACACGCAAACTTCTGATGGTGCGGAAACAATTGGCGACAGCCTTGGAATCAACGAGTCAGATGTTGATGTTGGCAACAGCCTTGATGATTCGGTTTTGGACACAACAGACGAAATTCCGGATGAACCAGTTGAATAGGTTCATCCAGCCTTTTTTTTGCTTTCAACGGCTTTTTAATGCTTTTTGAACACGATTTGTTCATTATACCGGTGTCTTGTTTTTATGAATCTTACTTTCAGCCAGTCCATCTCCAAAGCTTTGGACGAGTTAGGCTTCAAAGAATTAACAGAAGTCCAGGAAAAAGCAATTCCTTTCGTTATGAAAGGAGAAGACGTCATAGTGCAATCGCACACAGGAACAGGCAAAACAGCGGCTTTTGCAATACCGATTTTTGAAAAAATTGTTCCGGAAGAGCCAATTGTCCAGGCAATTGTTCTGGTTCCAACACGAGAGCTTGCCATTCAAGTCGCAAACGATTTCAAAAAGATTGGAAAATTCACTGGCATTCGCACGCTTGTTGTTTACGGCGGCGTGGGCTTGGGCGGGCAAATGATTGGCCTGCAAAACGGCGCACAGATTGTAGTGGGAACTCCCGGCAGAGTGCTTGACCTGATTCACAGAAACGCATTGGATATTTCCCAAGCGCCGTTTTTTGTTTTGGATGAAGCTGACTTAATGCTTGCAATGGGCTTTCAGCGAGATGTAGAAAAAATATTGTCTTATTCTCCGAGAGAAAGGCAAACCCTGTTGTTTTGCGTGGATTTTCCCGAAGAAATATTGTCGCTGGCAAAAAGGCACATGCGTTATCCACAGCATGTGAAGCTTGTTGCCGACGACAAAAGCGCAAAAGGCGTGGCACAGTCGTTTTATGTGGTGGAATCCGGAAAAAAACTAGGCGCATTGTTGTTTTTGCTGAACAGCATTAAGCCGTCGCGCGCACTCATTTTTTGCAAGACAAAACGGCGCGTGCAAGAGCTCACAAAACAATTAAACTTCAACGGCTTGCAAGTGGACGGATTGCAAGGAGACCTGAGCCAGCCAATCAGAACAAAAATAATGCAGGCATTCAAAGACGGCAAGATTTCAATATTGCTTGCAACCGATGTTGCCTCGCGCGGAATCCACATTGAAAAAATATCCCACATTTTCAATTACGAATTGCCGCACGACATTAATTATTACATTCACCGCATTGGCCGCACGGGGCGAATGCATGAAGTCGGGGAAGCCATCAGCCTGTGCTATTCAGACGAACTAGGCGCGCTTGGGCAAATTGAAAGATTAATGGGAAAGCAATTGGAAGAAAAATTTTTGCCGGAAAACTTGCCGGTGCCAAAAAGCTTCAAGTCACACGGACGCGGCAATTTCCAGCCGGATTTCATTAGAAAAAAGCGTTTTGGCAACAGCTTCGGAAACAACAAGGGCTTCAGGCCAAAAAAAAGATTCTCCAATAATTTTTCCACTGGTTTCAGGAACACTTTCAAGAAAAAGTTTTCGCACCGCAACTACGGCGAAGAATTCGGCAAGCCAATATCACGATGACCTTTGCTCGGTTCTCTTTTTTTTAAACTATCTCAATCCTTTTCTTTTCATTTCCCTTGAATCCTGCGGAGACCTTCTGTTTTTTTCCTGAAAGTTTTTTTTGAAATTTCCCTTTTCATCGTCCTTTTGATGAACTACCTGCCCCAAACCGTCTTTTGCAATCTCTTTCAGGACAAGCTTTTTGCCATTGCCAAACCGTGAAAAAATCTTTTCAGTTTCAGCCAACAAAAACCACCATTCAAACAATTGCCACAAACAAAAGATAAACCTTGGGCAAAAAAACAGGGGAAACCACGCTTGCCAGCATTTAAAAAAAAGAAATCGCTTTCTTTAAAAACAAGAGGAAACCAAAATGGACTAAAAAAGAGGTTTTTAACGCCTTAACGAATATTTAAGCAATGGGGTAATTCCAAAATTGCTTTATTGTTCCCCCGCTGGAAATAGTTCACATTTTGCGTGCCAAGTATACTGTGTTTCCTCCGCTGTGCCTGGTTATTATTCCGTTTTTTTCCAAAAATTCAAAGATTCTTGTTTTTTGCGGAGACTGGATTGCGCGGACTGCGTTTTGTACTGGTTTTCCTTTTGGGCCAATAAAAGCTATTGCTTTTGCAACAGCATCTATTTGCTTTGAGCCGAATTCCTCTGAAAACCTTGCTTCGTCAAGAGTGTAAATAAAAGTTTTTTGTGTTAGAGACCCTGCAGTGAAAAGGCTTGCTAGAGTGCCCTGTTTTAGCAGTCCTGCCTGGCTGAGTTTGCTTAGCCTGTCGGCTGTCTGCGGGCTTTCCTTTCCAATTTCTTCAATAATATATTCTAGCTGGTTGAATTTAGCTCTAGCGCTTTGCGCTACTCTTGCCTTGCTTTCAAGCGATTGTCTCCTTTCTCTCGGTGTCTTTTCCCTTGGAACATATTGTTCCATTCTTTTTTCCCGTGTTCCACCCTTTTCCGGAACACGAGTTTCTTTTTCAGCTCTGCCGTTGCGCGCACTGCGCTTTTCCTCAAAGCTTGAAACCAGCTCGCTATTGCACTTTTCAACAAACTCTTTGTTCATTTCTTCAAACTGCGATGCGAGCTTCTTTGATTCTTCTGCTATCTCCTTTGAGTCCAATTGGTTTGTCAAGTGCTGTTTTAACAGCGCGACTTTTCTATTTTGCAGTGTGTCATAATTCCTGTTAACCCAACTCCAGATTGTGTCAAACTGGTTTTTAGTGAATCTTCTTCTTCCAGTTATTTGTGAATACAGGTATTTTCTCCACCATGCCTCTGCCTGTTCTGCTTGCCTCTGTTTTTTCATGTATTGCACATAAATGCGCTCGAACCGCGGCAAGTTAACTGTTTCAGTTACTTTTTTTGTCTCGTGAACAAACAATTTGAATGAAACGGCAAATGCCTGGTCGTCAAAAGGAATTCTTCTTTCCGCAAGATATTTTTTTAGATGCCCGGTCATTGTTGCATCGAGCCTTTTGTTTTCCTGTGCCCAGACAAATAATAATACGGCACGGAAAAGAGTGTCCTGCATTTTCAAAGGCAATTTTAGGAAATGCCCTTTTTCAAGCTCCCGGCGGTCAAACTTTGTAGTGTTAAGGCCTGTCGCTTTAACTGCCGGCAAAAAACATTGCTTATTCTGTCCCAAAAACTCTTGTTTTTCAGGCAACGATAGCTTTTCAACTCCCCTTTTGTCAAAAGCCATTGCCTGCCGCATTTCAGGAGAATAAGGAAAACGCCAGAACCCCGACCGTATTCTTCTGATTTCTTTTTTCGGTTGCCTTGCCCAAGGAGACCTGCGCGCCATGAAATACCTTAGCGTATTTCCTCTTTTAAACTTTATAGCGGAATTCAACATAGAATATGGATTAAAACCAAACGCTTCAAGTTTCATTGTTTTGCATGACCAAAGGCCACCACAGCAGGAATTTTCACTCCAACAAACGCAGGCATGTACGCGCAAAAGGCCCAAATATAAGGGGCGCACAAATTGCAATGTTAAGGGTCTACACTGCAGAACGCGTCAAGGTGGAAGCAAAAATCAGAAACTTGATGCAGACCAATCCCACTTCCCCGGAAATAGCATCTTTGAAAGCGCAAGCAACCAAATTGCACGAACAAATCAGGCAAGCTGGAAATGCAATGTGTCTTGAAAGTGAACAATAAATGCGCGCAAGAAAACAACCCAAATATTTGCCGGTTGCCGCTAGAACTGCAATAAAGCAAAAAACAAAACGAGCGGTTTCACTCTCTTTGCGAAAAAAAGCCACAATTTTTTCTGCAGAGATAAAGCTCGCTGCTCTCAGAAAACAACTTTCTGCAAAAAAAGCAATTCTCTCGAGATTATTGCGTGGTTCTTTGGACGGAGAATTATTTGACAAAACAACCCTCGAAATAAGCAATCTTGAAGTTGCTGCCCAAAAAGCAGGGCAGCAATTGCGCGGGCTAAAACGAAAAAACAATTAAACTTTACCAGCCCCCGCAAAAAAAACAGCATCTCAATTTTGTTTTTTTTCCATCGCATTCCTTGTTAGGATTACTGTGTCTTAATAAGCAAGTCTGCTTTTTTTTCGTTGGTCGAAGCGCCGAAAGAAGATATTGTGCAATCGTTTTCCACAATAAAACTCATTTGCACTGAATTTGCTGGAATGCCGCTGACTTTTTTTCCGCAACCGCTGAAATACAATCCCGCCTGTTCAACGCCAAAGGATTTAACCATGAAAAGAATTTCTATTTCGCTTCCTTTTTTCACAGCGATTGAATCTATTTTATTGTTCACATAATAGCCGTTGTCATCAGCAACAATGCTGAATGATTTTGTTTCCCTAACAGGCTCGGCCGGATTGATTAAAATGGCTCTTTCTTCCGACCAAATGTCTTTTCCTTCAACAATAGCGTGTGCCCTGAAAAAATATGTTCCGGCATTGCTGATTTCGAATCTTGCAGAAAAAGGATTTGGAATCGAGCAAGCGGGATAACCACAAAGACTGCTTGTTGAATCAGGATAGTCAGCGGAGTTTTTCGGGTTTGGAACCTTGTTTGGGCCGTAAAGAACAGCAGTATTGTTTGTTTGTCTTTGTTCGCTGTCTATTTTCCAAGAAACAACTATTTGCTCGTTAGCATTTGCCATTGCGGGGGCAGAAAGAATTTTTATTGTTGCTGGCAATGCGTTGTTTCCAGTTCCAGCCGGTTTCTGGGTTGGGTCCGGGCTTGTTCCGGCATTCTGGTCAGAACTCGCTGTCTGTTCTTGCGGTTGACCACCGGAATTGTTTTGGTCAGCAATCTGTACACAGCCCACAATCAATAAAAAGACAATTACCAAAAACAACGGAACAAAAGCGCGCATTATACTATTACAAGAAAACAAAAATATAAACCTTCACAAAGTGATACAAAAAAGGTATCACTTAATATTGAAAGCGCAACAATAATAGCAACACTATTGTTCAATATTGAATGAACAAGAACCAAGCCATAAAGAAAAATGACAATAGTGGCAGAACCCCATTGTCATTACTGCCCCCAAAAATCAGAATGCTGGTTGAAATGCCCCCACTGGGATTTGAACCCAGGTCATCAGCTTGAAAGGCTGAGGTCCTTAACCGGGCTAGACCATGGGGGCGCTTGATAGTTTTGGGTTAGTATGTGGTTTAAAAAAACATAGGCTAATTAGTAATTTACTAATTAATTAACTATTAAAGAAGAATTATTAAAAGTGTTTGTGTTTTAGTGATGATGTGAATGGCAAGGTTTGAAGAAGCGGACAAGCGGTTGTTCATTAATATGTGGATTTGCATGCGATGCAATGCAAAAAACCGTGGTTCTGAAGGAAAAAAGCCAGACACTTGCAGAAAATGCGGAAGCAAAAAACTAAGGTTAAAGCACAAGGTAAAGAAAGCATAATTGGTGAAATGATTGAGTACTAGGGCAAAAGATTCAAGCCGGTTTAAAAAAACCCGCGCGCGCCAGCGCTGGAAATGGAAAAAAAAGAAAATGCGCAGGGAAAGGCGCAAAAAACGCTATTTGAAGAAAAGAGCCATTTAAAACAAAAGCCCTCGCGGTTTATTTTGTTCCATCGCGGAAAAAATTGTCAAATCGGCGTGCGAGAGCGCTGTGCAAGAGCGCGCTCTTTTAAATGCGCCAAAAAAGAAAAAGCCAGCGTTCGGATTAAAAACTCTTTTGCAATACTGCTTTATTGGCGATGTTTTGATTGGAACAAAAGAGTTTGAAGAAGCGCTGAAAAACATTTCTTCTAGCGATGCAAAAAAGATTGCGCGTGGCATTGCAATTGCAGCGCATATTGAGCAAGAAAGCATGGATTATTATTCAAAACAAGCGGAAAGGTTTTCCGACGCGCAAATGAGAGATTTTTTTGTTTTTTTGGCCGGACAGGAAAAAGAGCACTTCACCACAATAAACGCATTAAAGAAATCGCTGGAAAAAAACGGAAAATGGATCGAGCCAAAGATTCTGGCAAAAAAGCACGCGGGTTTTTTTGCAAAAAAAGACTGGGACAAGGAACAATCAGCGGGCGAAGGAATCACCGCAATTTTGTTTGCTTTGTGGAAAGAAAAGCAAGCGCGAGAATTTTATTTGGGAATAGTTGCGCGCACAAAAAACGCTGCGGGAAAACGCTTTTTTTCCGCGCTTGCGGATTTTGAAAAAGGCCATGCAGAAATGCTTGAATCTTTCGTGGAAAACAGTTATTATACCCAAGAACTGATAATGGGTTAAGGCTTTACAGGAAAAAAACAGCCGCAAAAATTATTGCAAAACCGTAAAAGTGCAGGTAAACAATGCGCTTCATTTTTTTGAATTGAATGTGCTCCGGGTCTTCCAATGCTTTCATATACCACGGCAACAATAAGCCGCTTAAAAACAATGGAATCAAAAATTTTTCCTGCAATATTGTAATGCTGGCAAAAGCATACGCTATTATTGCGAGAGTGAAAGCGAGGATTGAAGAGCCAATGACTGTTTTTTCGTTGAATAAAACAACGCTGCTTTTGAATCCGAGTTCTTTCTCCAAATCCCTTGAGCTTAACCTGAACAGGCTGTAGAAAACATATTGGATTGCAATGACAAAAATAATCATGCTCCATGGCAATTGCACAAGCGATTGGGTTGCAAGCGCCCAGCCTGCAATAAAACGCAATGCGGACAAGATTATTGCGCCCGTTACCAGGTCAATTATTGCGCGGCGCTTGAAATAGAATGGTTCCATTGTGTAAAACCACTGGTTTACCAGCATGAGTGCCATGCACGCCAGCAACAAGGCATTGTTTAAAAAAAAGCCAAAGCCAAAAGCCAAAACAACTAAAAAAACTCCAAATGCGAGCGCCAAGCTTGGCTTGATTTTTCCTGAAGCAATAGCGCGTTCTTTTTTTGCGGAGTGCTTTTGGTCTTTTTTCCAGTCAGTCCAATCGTTCAAAACATACAAGCCGCCGAACAATAACGGGCAGATTATTATTAATCCCGTAATAAACAATTGCAAGTCAAAACTAGCTGTTTTTCCTAAAACAAAAAGAGCAGTAATGTAACCCAAAACCATTCCGGAAAAGCTTTTGCTCCAGTCCAACGGCCTTGAAAGAGAAAGCAATGCAAACAGTTTTTTGAAAACCATGATATCAATTAAAAGCATTCAATAATTTAAAACCACTCTTTTTTTTGGAAAAAAATAGTCATAAGTCTCTTATGTCGTGTTCTATTGTTTGCAGTTTTCTTCCCGCCTCGAGCAAAAACACGTCCCTTGTTATATGCCCCGCCTTGTATTTTTGGCCAAGCAAAACTGCTTCGGTTAACCATGCATTCAAATAAGTCAAAACAGTGTGGCTGTCTTTGCTTCGCGCATACCGCATCAGCCTGTGCGGAATCTTGATAACAATGCGTTCTCTGCGGGTTCCGCGCGGGCCATCAAAAACAAGCTGGCCGCGGATTGCCTGTGCAACAAGCTTTATTGTATCCTGAGTCAGTTGAGTGTGCCCTGGTTTTCTCCTTTGCCTGGTTGCAAAAGGCCGCACTTTTTTCAGTGGTCCCACTTTTTTAGGTGATCCTTTGCCTGGCATAATACCGTATAAATAAACACAATTATTGTTTTTTAACTTAACTCTGTTTTTTGCCCACGCTAGCAAAGCTTTTTTTATTAGTCATTGCATAATTGTATTACATGAAAAATTTTTTTCAAAAAGGTTCAAGAGCAGGGTTTCATTGGCTTTCTCCGAAAAAAAAAGAAAAAAACTTTTCTGCGCTTGCTTCTGAAAAAGCCCTTGCAAAAGATTGGCTTTCAAAAGAAGAGGAAAACGCATGGAAAAACTTGTAAAGGGCGACATTGTTGTTATTCCTTTTCATTTTTCCGATTTAAGCGAGGCAAAGCGCAGGCCGGCAATTGTTGTCGCAACACTAGAAGGAAACGATTTGATTCTGTGCTTTTAGACAATTACTGCAGTAAGTTGTTCTTAAAATCTTGCTGAAGAAAGCAATTTTAAGAGTTTTGATTATTATTTTTGAGGTGGTTTTTTTTATGGAAAAAGATTTTAAAGAACTTATTGACTTGCTGAACCGCGCATTGGAAATGGAACACCAAGCAAACATACAGTATTTGTCCCACGCTGAAGTACTTGACGGCGAGAACTGCGAGCCGATAATAGGAAGATTGCAGGAGATTGCAAAAGACGAAAAAGAGCATGCGGCAAAATTGCGCACGCTTATCGGAGACTTTCTTGACGGTGTCCCAGCGATAACAATGGCAAAGGCAAAAAATGCCTCGACACGGGAGGAAATCCTCACTGTGAACATCGATGGAGAAAAAGAGGCGGTTGACTTTTACGCAAAAGTGCTCGCAAAAATAAACGAGCAGAAGCAAAGCCTTCCATACAATTTCTTGAAGCTAGAGCACGACATTCGCCACATAATAATGGACGAGCAAGAGCACATTTCAGAACTAAGAAAGCTTGCTGCAAAAAAGCTAAAACAAATATAAAGAACACGGTTCTTTGCCACTCCATTGGCACAATGTTCAGGTAAAACAAGTTGGTTTTTGGAATGGCAAATCGCGATTGGTAAAAACGGTTGGCGGAAAGAAATACTTTTAAACTGAAGAAACAAATGATCGTTATGGCAAAACCAAGGCGAATTGAAAGAAGAAAAACCCCTCCATTGCTGGAAGGCCGCATAATGCTGCATGGAATGAGAAACAAAATCTTTGTGGCAAAGGACAGAAAACTTAGGCGCCAGCCTGGAGCAGTAACAATGGGGGCTGTAAGAAATCCTGCTGAAGCAGCAATGCTATTTGGAGACGTGTTTTTTGACAGGAGAAATAGGCCGCACAATTACAGAAAAGCAAAACAAAGTGAATAGTCTTTTGCCAGCAGATTCTTGTGCCAGAACCGCGGCACAGAAAGCCTTTTAAAGTCCGCCAGCAGAATGTATTATAGATACAGATTTCCTAGAGTTACAGGTTTGTATCGTTTTTGTTTAACCTAATTCGTTAAACCAATTTCAGGCCGCGACTCATTCTCGTTGGCTTGCATTGGGAGAAAATTGGCTAGCAACAAAAAATTTTTGGCATTGCCTTCGGCATACCGAAAAAAACTGTGGCTCTAAATGAGCGCAAAAGTTTTTTTTTGCGTGATGCTGGCCAATTGAAGAGCAATTGGAAAAAGAACGCATTGAACACAACTTTTGTTGTTGTTCAGTCAATTCCGTTAAGCAGATATTATATCAAAAAATATTAGTGAACTTTTGCTTTTACAGTCAGGCGACTCTGATGAAAGTTAGAGAATTAGGCTGTAATAGTGAAAACTTGATTCCAGCTGATCCTGCTGGCGGATACTGCTATCGAAATCCTATTTAGCCATGCAAGTCTAAAAAGTGTATACGGCACTTTTGGCATACGGCTCAGTAACACGTAGCCAATCTGCCCTTTGGAGGAGTTAAACCCGGGAAACTGGGCATAATGCTTCGTAGCCGAAAAATACTGGAAGGTTTTTTTGGCAATATGCAATCACACCATGTGAATTGCGCCAAAGGATGAGGCTGCGGCGGATTAGGTTGTTGGCGGGGTAACTGCCCACCAAGCCTTTGATCCGTACGGGTCCTGAGAGGGATAGCCCGGAGAAGGGAACTGAGATAAGGTCCCTAGCCCTACGGGGTGCAGCAGTCGAGAAACCTTTACAATGCGCGAAAGCGCGATAGGGGGATTTCGAGTGCTATCGTTAAGATAGCTTTTGCCAAGCCTAAACAGCTCGGCGAATAAGTGGGGGGTAAGATACGTGCCAGCCGCCGCGGTAATACGTACTCCACAAGTGGTATCCACTAATATTGGGCTTAAAGCGTTTGTAGCCGGTTTTGTTAGTCCTTGGTGAAAGCAAACAGCCTAACTGTTTGAATTGCCAAGGATACTGCAAGGCTCGAGGTTGGGAGACGTCAAGGGAATTTCCGGGGTAACGGTGAAATGTTGTGATCCCGGAAAGACCACCAGTAGCGAAGGCGCTTGGCGAGAACAATCCTGACGGTGAGAGACGAAAGCTGGGGGAGCGACCCGGATTAGATACCCGGTTAGTCCCAGCCGTAAACGATGCAGACTAGGTGTCCTAGTACCCACGTGGTACGGGGGTGCCGTCGCGAAAGCATTTAGTCTGCCGCCTGGGAAGTACGATCGCAAGATTGAAACTTAATGGAATTGGCGGGGACGCATACAAGGGGTGGATGCTGCGGTTTAATTGGATACAACGCCAGATAATTCACCAGGGGCGACAGCAGTATGATGCACAGTCTAAAGGGCTTTGCTGACACGCTGAGAGGTGTTGTATGGTCATCGTCAGCTCGTACTATAAAGCGTCCTGTCAACTCAGGCAACGGGCGTGACCCACACTCATAGTTGCAACTAACAGATTCTGTTGGGCACTCTATGAGGACAGCTGGAGTAATCTAGAGGAAGGAGTGGGCCACGGTAGATCTGTACGGCCCGAACCTCCTGGGCAACACGCGGCATACAATGGTTAAGACAATGAGAACCCAGCCCGAAAGGGTACGGAAATCCCTTAAACTTAACCCTAGTTCGGATCGAGGTCTGTAACTCGGCCTCGTGAAATTGGAATCCCCAGTAATCGCGTGTCATAATCGCGCGGTGAATAAGTCCCTGCGTCTTGCACACACCGCCCATCAAGCCAGTCGAGTAGAGTTCTGATGAGCTTTGGCCTTCTAGGTTAAAGCAATTCTGCGCTCTGTGAGACGGGCTAAGTTGTAACAAGGTGTCCGTAGGGGAACCTGCGGACGGATCACCTCCTTTATTTCAAAATTCTCTTTTTGAGAATCGCGAAAAAAAAGTTTTTCTTAGCTTTTCTGAAAAAAAAGTTAAAAAAATTCTTTTCCAATTGTTTTCAAGGCCAGCAAATCATTTTTACAAAATTAATGCGTGGAGTTTTTTTCACGCAGTTAAACAGGACTAAACACGCGGCAACGGCGTGCAATGCAACCATTTTTTTGGTGGCTTTGTGGGATTGCAACAGCAATCGCACTTTCGCCAACCTTAGTTAAGGTTGTAGTTGTGTGCGCGTGAACTGGGCAAGTTCAAAGCCGCGAGTTTTGGGCTTGTAGCTCAGTTGGTAGAGCGCTCCCCTTGCACGGGAGAGGCCACGGGTTCGAATCCCGTCGAGTCCAATTGCCACGAATAGTGGCATAATTTTTCCAAGACTTTCTCTTCCCAAAAATGGATGAGAAAGCCTATTGGGAATTTTAAAAATTTGAATATTATTCTTACAAAATTTATTTTGTGAGAACGGCAGCAAACTTTTTTGCTGAAGTTGAAGAGTGTGGATAATTATCTGCACGATGAAGCGTGCATTGGAGAAATCAAAGCAATTAGAGTAATCAAAATAATTAGAGTCTAAAACCATTTAGCTCAATATTCTCGATAATGTTTATTGGGTTTTTTGGTTAGTGATTCGCTCTTAGTTGCACAGCCTTAGCTGGAACTAAACGCGAAGCGATGCTCGACCGAAAGGTCGTGCTTTTGCACCGCTTTAGTGAAAGCGGGTTGTATCTACTAGTAAACCGTTTAGTGGATAACTAGGCTCAAGCACTGAAGAAGGGCGTGGCAAGCTGCGAAAAGCCTTGGCGAGACGCATGCAGTCTTTGAACCAAGGGTTCCTGAATCAATCCGTTTTGGATTGGGAACGCGGGGAATTAAAGCATTTCAGTACCCGCAGGAAAAGAAAACAATAGTGATTCTGTTATTAGGGGCGACCGAAAGCAGAACAGAGCAAACCGAATCCCTTATTGCAAGATTGGGGAGATGTGGGGTTGCGAGCCGGGTATTTCCAAAAAGGCGAGTTGAAGTCAGCTGGAATGCTGTACCATAGAGAGTGATAGTCTCGTAAGCGAAACTGGATTGGAAAATTCCTGGAATTCGAGAGTACCGCGCGTTGGATATCGCGTGGGAAGATCCAAGGCATTAACTTGGAACACTAAAGATGACTTGAGTCCGATAGCGAACTAGTACCGAGAGGGAAAGTTGAAAAGTACCCTTAACAGGGGGTTAAAAGCACTTGAAACTAAACGGTGATAGTAAGGCAAGGCATGAAAGAAACGAAGCTGCACGAAAGAAGTAATCGCAAGGTTATTGTATGAGTGTGGTGGATCAATGTTTTGTCGTTCGTCTTGAATCACGAGCTAGGGAGTTTTGGTTAGTGGCGAAACAAATTCCTTCACGGAATGAGTTGTAGCGAAAGCGAGTGTGCGCAGTGTTGAACGAGGCACAGAGTCTTAAACGGCTTTTCAGTCACTAGTCAAAGACCCGAAACCGGAGTGAACTATTCCTGAGCAGGTTGAAGTCTCCCTTCCGGGGGACCGAAGACCGAAACCGGTTCTAGTCTATCTGTTCGGGTGACTTGGGAATAGAAGTAAAAGGCCATTCTAACCCGGTTATAGCGGGCTCCTCTTGAAATAGCCCTCAGGCTAGCCTCAATGGAGCAGGTCAATGGGGTAGAGATACTGATTAGGGGGTACTGGACCGAGAGGTCTAGCTTTCTTGTCAAACTCCAAATCTATTGACTGCGGAGAAGTTGGGAGTAGGGGTATGTGGGGTAAGCCCCATATCCTAGAAGGGAAAAACCTAGACTTGGTTTAAGGCCCATAAATGCTGGTTAAGTGTGAATACGAAAAGCGTCCTCTTCCACAGACAGTTGGGAGGTAGGCTTAGAAGCAGCCATCCTTCAAAGAATGCGTAACAGCTCACCAATCGAGGGAAAGGGCCTTGAAAATAAACTGGGCTAAAACCAGCTGCCGAGAACCAAGACAAGTTTGTGAATGCAAACTTTTGTAGTAAGGAGGTGCTCTGATAGAGCCAAAGCAAGGTGGAAACATCTTGTGAATCTGTCAGAGATATGGATCCTAGCGCTAGTAGCAACTAAGAAGGGTGAGAATCCCTTCCGCCGAAAGGGCACGGGTTCCTTAGCGCTAATCATTAGCTAAGGGTTAGTCGATCCTAAGCTGCGTCGTAACGCGTAAGCAGCAAAAGGGAAACAGGTTCATACTCCTGTACTATGCAAATACGTTTTCGGTAACGATTGCTCTCAATGCGACGTCTTGGGCTAGTTCAAGCGCACTCGTCTGTGCGTTTAAGAATCATAAATCCATGGAGAAACGTAAGGTTGAGAAATGGATTAAGGTTTCGAATAGCAGAAATGTTTGGACAAGGCCTGGGACTCTTAAAAAGCATTGGGAGAAGGATTTTGCATATTCGTACCTAGAACCGAGAAAGGTGCCCCTGGCTGAGAAGGCCAAGGCGTGTTGGGGAAAAAATTGGTTATGGGAATTCGGCAAAATAGCCCTGTATCTTCGGTATAAGGGGTGCCTGCACTTGAATAAAGCGCAGGTTGCAATAACAAGTGGAGTCCGACTGTTTAGCAAAAACGTAGGTGACTGCTAGTCAGCAATGATGAGAATAGTCACCGACTTCTGCTCACTGCCAGTACGTGAAAACCCGGTTCAAAGGGTCTAAGCGCTGGTGAAGAGCGGGCCTAACTCTGAGGCTCTCACGGTAGCGTAATACCTTGCCGGTTTATTGCCGGCTTGCACCAAGGAAGGAACGAGATTCCAGCTGTCCTTAACCAATGCCCAGCGAAATCACTGTGTGGTGAATATGCCACAGACTCCCAACGGGAAGAGAAGACCCCACGGAGATTTACCGCAGCCTGATGTTGTTGTAAGTTTTTCATTGCATAGAGTAACTGGGAGCCGCTTGTAGGCAAACTCGCGGGTTTGCTGTAGGCAAAAGTGTAACACCAGTCAATGAGAGCCTTACGGCTTATCCCAAAAGGAGACACCATTTGGTGGGCGGTTGGACTGGGGCGGTACACCCCTGAAAAGATATCAGGGGTGTCCAAAGGTCTGCTCAGGCGAGTCAGAAATTCGCCGTAGAGTACAAGAGCAAAAGCAGGCTTGACAGTGTTCCTCACAGCACGGAACGCTGATTGGAAACAAGGGTCTAGCGAACGCTAGTAGGTCCTTAATGGGCCTCTAGTCTGACAGTGAATTTACCCTGGGGGTAACTGAGTGGTCGTGGCTGAGAGTCCACATCGACGCCACGGATTGCGACCTCGCCGTCGGCTCAAGGCATCCTGGCTGTGCATAAGCAGCCAAGGGTGGAGGTGTTAACTCATTAAAGCCTTTCGTTAGTTGGGTTAAGTACGGTGCGAGCCAGTATGGATACTATCTGTTGGGGGTGCTGATTGCTTGAGGGGAGGATCCATCCAGTACGAGAGGAACAGTGGGTCGTGGTCACTGGTCTACCAGTTGTCTGACAAGGCAAGCGCTGGGTTAGCCACACCGCAGCTGATAAGAGCTGAAGGCATCTAAGCTCGAAGCAGTCCCTGAAAAAAAGCAATCATCTGTCAAAGCAACTTTCTTGCGAGAAGGTTGCCGTAGCAGCAAGGGTTCCGATAAAATATCGGCTTGATAGAATAGGGGTGTAAGCACAAAGCTTCGGCAATGTGTTCAGCCCACTATTACTAAAAACCCGAGAGTATTTACAACAGCCTTCACTAAGGCTGGCGAAAGTACGACCTTCGGTCGAACAATCGCTACGCGAATAAGAAGGCAGGTTGTGTACTAAGAGTGAATCACTCCAAAAAACTCAAAAACATCTTCGATTGCTCAAAATTGCAATTTCTCCATGCACGAAATTTTCTTTTTCTCCAATGCAAAATTTGTATTTCAAGCTTCTGGTAGCGGGAGCTTTGCACAAAAAGTCGAAACTGCACAAAAAACCCCGAAAATGCACAAAAAAGGGTTTTTACTATAGATTTGCCAAATAAAAATTGCTTTTTTCGTTGCACGCGAGGTAGTGCGCTGCGCGCTGGTGCGGGCAGGGTTATTTTCTGTAGATGTTGTCGTGGTGGTCAAAGTCTTTGAAAACAATTTTGTCTTCTGTTTTTTGGTATTCAAAGACTAGAACAAAGTGACCGATATGAACGCGTTTTAAGTCTTTCATGTCATACATCAAATTTTTGTAGTGTTCCACGTCGGATGAACTGGTTACTTCACTGATTTTTTTCATCACTTGTTCGTAAAGTGCTCTGTTTCTTTTGGACAATTTTTTCAGTGATTTTATCAGCGAGGGGAGTATTTCAAAAGAGCGCATCTTTTTACGCCTCAATCAGTTTTCTGAGTTCCCCAATGCCCTTGAAACCAATTCCCTTTTCCTTTTTTAGCTTGGAAAGCTTTTCCAAGTATTCTGGCCTTAGTTTTGGCTCTAGCAGCCTTGAACCGTACTCTATAACGACAAGAGAAATCGCGTCACTCTTTGTCTTCAAATTATGCCTCGCTTTCACAATATTCAAAATCTGGTTGGCTTCTTTTGGAATTTCAACCATGGCTTGCACCATAATACCACCTGCCATTTTAGTATATATAATATATACGCCGAGTATATTAAATAGTTTGCTTGGAAGAATCATTTTGAATGGCTCCAGGGCAAGTCTTCCTATTAAACGTATTTTTTTGGCTAGCACTTATTATATATTTAATCAACAGTTTTCGGCTTTTAAACAAGGGCAAGCATGATTTCCATGCGGAAGCAGTGATAATCAGCAAATCTTGATGTTTATGCAGTTGTATTGTGGGATGACATAGACTGTTTGCTTTATTTTTTTCAGCATTACTAATCCTAGTTTGCGCAGCGTTGCAATATCCCTGCTGATTGCTTCCTGGTGCCTGCCAAGCTCGATTGCAATCTGGGAAACAGATTTTGGATTGTTTTCAGAATCAGCATCCATCAGATAGCGCAATAAATCCATTCTTTTTGGAGAAACAATTTTGTTCAATTGCTCGAAAGAATCCAGATAAAGCGCGTTTCGAGGCTGCTTGATTTCCGAAAGATGCTTTCCGGAAAACAATTCCCCAAAGTCTGATTCTGCATTGCCGCCGACAATAATAGTCAAAGACTTTCCAACAACCAAAAAACCACCATAATTAATATATAACCGAAAGGTTATATAATCTTTTTGTTATTTGAGCCATTTTTCCAAATATTTTTTCTTGTAATAGTTTCAAAGGTTGCTAGCCGATTGCAATAAATGGTTTTCTTCTATTATTTTTCCTATGCGGCCGCTTATTAGCGCAAGAAAAGCAATGAAACTTATTATGCATGCACAGGCAGAGCGGCATAGTGCCAAAACTTTGAGAAGAACAGCAAGGGGAACAGTAAGGAGAAATCCGCTTTTGGCGCTACATTTGGGGGCTAATTCTATAAGCGCAAGACTAATGGCTGGAAAAAGAATCAGGGATGCTGCAAAGGTTCTGCCATTGTTATCAACCAGAGAACAAAAAAAAAGAATAATAGCAGAAGCAAAAGATGCAGCAAACGGCCACTGCAAAGGCAGCATAGAACCGGCATAATGCCAAAAAAAGATTTCGCGAAGGAGTTATTCTGTTATTATTCCGTATTTTTTTATTAGGCTTTTCCAGAGCGAAAAATTGTTTTGGTCAAGTTCGCTGTTGTTTTTTTCCGCGATTGTTTCAATGCGCCGCCATAATTGCGCGTCATTGAACTCGTCAAGCACTGTTTCAAGGGAAGCGCCGTCGTTCAAAACAATTATTTCCGGCGTGCTAGTTAGCTTTCCGCCTTCAGGATAATTCCCATTGGCATCAGAAATGATTGAAGGCACAGTGCTTTCGACAAAACAATAACCAGAATTGTTAAAGCTGAATTGAACAGGGCATTTTATGCCCAATGCTTCGTGGTTTTGCGCTTCAAAATCAATTAAAGCGACGCCAAAGCCAAGCTCGCGCAATAGAAAGGCAAGCAAGCGGGATTTTTCCGCGCACAAGCCGGTGAAATCAAAAAGCACTTCATAGGGATAACGGTTCAAAGGGCTTTTGGCAATAAAAGAATTATCGTCATACGGAATATGCTGTACCAAGCTGATTGCAATGCGCGCTTGGTCTTCCTTGTTTGGAGTCAAAGATTTAATTACTTCAACGAGCTTGCTCAATGGCTTTTTTTGGTCTTCTTGGTCAAAATATTTGGAATAAATTTCTTTTTTTGTTGGGCAATCGGGGTCGCAAACGTAATAGCGCGGCAGCAAAGCAAGTTTTTGTTTTATTGGCAAGTATGCTGCAAACTTTATTTTTCCGTCAGTTCCGCGCAAAGTAAATTCAAAATCGTGTTCTACAGAGCCTTCTTTTTTTGGCACGCAAGCATCGGCATCAGGCTCTTCCAGTTCAGTGCAACCGCAAACGCTGGCTTTTTCCAAGAGAGTGCCGTTGTTGCAAAACAATGGCTTTTCTGCAGCACAGGCACCGAATTCTGTTCCGTCTGCACAGCGCTGGATTTTTTCACAATTGTCTATTGCAACATGATATTCTGTTGGGCAACCGCAATCGCTTGCTTTTTCAATCAATCTGCCATTGTTGCATTTGAATGGCTGTTCAATAGAGCATTTTCCGTTTTTTGTCCCGTCCTTGCAGTCAAGGAGAGAAACACAATTGCCGTCGGAAAGGCGAGAATCTGCAGGGCAACCGCACTGTTCAGGATTTTCAATCAAATAGCCTTCCCTGCAAAAAAGCGGCTTGTGGATAGAGCATTCGTTGTGTTTTGTGTTGTCAGAGCAAACCCAAGCGCCTTGCTGTCCAACGCAGCCGGAAAGAACAATTAGAATTGCTGAAAAAAAAGCAAGAAACAGCATTGTTTTTGCGCGCATGCTATTAGAACGCTATTTCGGCTATTTAATTTTTGCTTTCCCGGCGGCTTAAGGAACTATGCGGAGTGAAAGCGATTTGTTGTAGCTGCTTGTTACGTTTCCGAATTCTTGGAAGTGTTCCGCAACCTTTATTTTCCCAGAAACTTCGCCGGTGTCTGCGTGAGGCGAGAGATATAACTGTTGCCTTTCGACTATTGTTTGACCTGGCAAAACGCGCTGGTAGCGTTTTCCAAATGCTTTGTTTATGCTGCTTTTGTCCAATCCGATTTCTTTTGGCAATTGCACGTCCAAGGAAACCATTTTTTCGAATGAGTCGTTGTTTTTGAGTTCAATTGTTAGCTCCACAGGCTGCTTGTCTCTCATGCTGAACCTGTAAGGAAACACGTTTGCTTTGATTGTCATTTCTCCCAATTAAATCACCCCGAGTCCTGTTTTAGGAGATTATTTTTGATAAATCATGCTTTGAAATATCAAACTTGATTTCGCTTGCTGTTGTTGCCGCGCGCAATTCACCGTCAATTGTTATTTTTGGGTTGTCACAGTTGAAGAGTGTTACCTTTAGTGGCACTGCAGTGTAACCCGCGGTGGTTTTTTTTATTACTGCTTCCAGTTTTGCAATTCCGAATTCCCTTTCCGGTTCAATGCTGCGCGTATTGAAGTTTGTTGGAATAATTTTTACTGCGCGCAATCTGCCGCTTGCGCCGACAATTTGCGCGTGGAACAATGTTTCTTTTTCAGCAATTTTTATTATTTCTTCCAAAAGGCTTTTGTTTTTTGGAATGGAATAGTTTTCAATTGTCAATTCATCACCTTTTTTTATTCTTCTTCGCTCGGTTTCACATATGCTTCGTGGCATTGCATGCTGCAAAACCTTCGCGCAAAAATATTGTGGGATTTGTCGGTTAATTCTGCACCGCAGTTCATGCAAAACGCTTTTTTTTCTTCGTCAAACTTGTTTTTTCTAAGGTTTTCAAAAACCATAAATATCACTCCGAATTTTTTTTGTGTCTTCGGTTTGCGAGGAAAACTGTAAAACAAAGGCTCTTGTTAGTATTATAATCAAAGAAATTAAAAGCATTGCGGCTTTTTAAGCAAAAATCTCGCATAAGCGAATAAAAACACAAAGCGCTTTTAGTTGTTATTATGTTTGCGTTTTTTGCGCGGGGAAAAAAAACACCAAAACCAAAGGTTCAGCAACAGCCAAAACCCAAAAGAAAGTTTAGGCACAGGCAGATTCTTGTTTTAAGAAAGGGGGAGATGCGCCCTGCAAAATTATTGAATCCGCAATTCAAGGAAGCGGAGATTGCTTTTTGCAATGCTCCCGCGGCAAAATCATTGAATGAGAAAGATATGGATGCTTGGAAAAAGCTGGCGTTGAATCAAATGAGCGCGGCAAGGGGCATGTTTCCAATTAAGCTGTCAATTGTTGTTGCATTCAGGAGCGCGCGCATTAACTACCTTGAAGGACTATTGGCTTTTGCAAGGCAAAATCCAAAGTTTCAAGGAAACTCTGCTGCAATACTGCAAGAGCTTGAACTGCAAAAAAAAGAATTGTCTTTGCTTCCGTCCAAAAAATATTGAGAGTGAAAAAACATGTTGTTCATTAGTTGGGGAAAAAAGCCGGGTAGAAGCAGGGTAAAGAGAATTGGCAGAACCCGCACTGACAGGAGAGTATTTTATACTGTTTATGGTGTTCCGGAAACTCTTGCTGCAAGAGTGAGGGGCTTGACGAGTGCGCAGGCAGGAAAGCTGATAGCTGAGTTTAAAAAAACTCCGAAAGGAGGATTGCTGTCGGAAAAAGCAAATGCTGCAACTGCAGAAGTTGATGCCCTCCAACAAAGGCTTGCCAAAAAGCAGGCAACGCAATCAGAGATAGTGGCTTTTGGGAAACCTGTTTTTGTTGCAATGCTTGAAGCGCGGCTTGCTGCAAACACTGGGTTTAAGCATTTTCTGAAGGGAAAAAAAGGAGTTTATCGGACAATGCTTGAATTTGTAGAATCAGAAAATCGCAAGATGCTGATGGAATTAGAAAAGCTGAAGCACATAAGCTAAACTATTTAAAACCGTCATATACATAATTATTTTTGGTAGCGGTTGGCTTGCTGTCGGTACTGCGCGAAAGCGCAGAGCTGAGGAAAGTCCGTCCACTCGTTTAAAAAACAGCCCGCGAAAGTGGGTCCAGCTGAACAGAAACGATACCCAGAAATGGGATGAAACGGCGGCTGGTTGAACACAAAGAGTTTTCTTTTTGTGTGAGTGCAAGCCCGATTGGGCGCTTAGTCGAATGCAAGCTGCCAGTCTGCAATATTGGCTGGCCTTGAAAACAGAAGACGGCTTACGGACCGCTGCCACTTTTTTTTGCTTTTTTGTTGCGGGCCTGTTTATTACAACTGGTTTTTAATATTTTACAGCGTTTAGTTAATTGTCATGTGGACTGCAAAAAAATTGGTTGAATCATATTTGGATTTTTTCAAGTCCAAGAAGCACGCTGTTATTTCCAGCGCTTCTTTGATTCCAGAGAACGACCCTACTGTATTGTTTACTGCTGCTGGAATGCATCCTCTTGTTCCATTTTTGTTGGGGCATCCTCACCCGCTTGGCAAGCGCCTGGCTAATGTTCAAAAGTGCATTCGCACTGGCGATATTGAAAGCGTGGGAGATGCGAGCCATTTGACTTTTTTTTTCATGCTGGGCAATTGGAGTTTGGGAGACTATTTCAAGAAGGAAGCCATTGAATGGAGCTTTGAGTTTCTCACCAGCAAAAAATGGCTTGGATTGGATGCAAAGCGATTGAACGTAACAGTATTTGCTGGCGATAAGGATGCTCCGCGGGATGATTTTGCCGCAGGCGTTTGGGCTTCTTGCGGGATTCCGAAAGAAAGGATTTTCTTTTTGCCAAAGGATGACAATTGGTGGGGTCCTGCCGGAACAAGCGGGCCTTGCGGTCCAGACACTGAAATGTTTTATGATACCGGAAAGCCAGCATGCGGCAATGGCTGCAAGCCAGGCTGTGGCTGTGGAAAATTTTTTGAGATTTGGAACGATGTTTTCATGGAGTATAACAAGACAAAAGATGGAAAGTTTGAGAAGTTAAAGCAGCAGAATGTTGACACCGGAATGGGCGTGGAAAGAACAATTGCAATGCTGCAAGGCAAAAGCAGCGTGTATGAAACTGAATTGTTTTTGCCGATAATGCAGAGAATAAAGGAATTGTCAAAATGCGCTGGCGAGCGTTCGCAGAGGATTGTTGCAGACCATTTGCGTGCGGCAGCTTTTGTTTTGGGAGACGACAGGGCAATTGCTCCGAGCAATGTTGACCAGGGTTATGTTTTGCGAAGGATTGTTCGAAGGGCAATTCGGCACGCGCGCTTGCTTGGAATAGAGGGAAAGTTTTGCAAGCAGATTGCGGAAATTGTTGTTTTGGAATATGGAAAAGAATGGCTGGAGTTAGAGCGCAACAAGCAGTTTGTTTTTTCAGAATTGGAGAAGGAAGAGGAGCGGTTTGGAAGGGTTTTGAACAACGGATTGAAGGCTTTTGAAAAATTGTTTGCACAGCGGAAAACTGTTTCGGGAAACGACGCTTTTTTGTTGTACCAGAGTTTTGGCTTTCCTTTGGAGATGACTGAAGAGCTTGCAAAAGAAAAAGGGATTGTTGTTGAAAAGCAAGCTTTTGAGAAAGAGTTTTTGCAGCACCAGGAATTGTCTCGAAAGGGAGCGGAACAAAAATTCAAGTCAGGCTTGGCTGACAATACTGATGCTACTGTTCGCTTGCACACTGCAACTCATTTGCTGCATGCTGCGTTGAGAAAGGTTTTGGGGGCTCACGTGCAGCAAAAAGGCAGCAATATTACTCCGGAGCGATTGAGGTTTGATTTTTCGCATTCCGAAAAAGTCAGTGACGAGCAACTGAAGAAGGTTGAAGCGCTTGTTAACGGGCAGATTGCAAATGCTGTTCCTGTTGAGCGCAGTGAAAAAACCTTGGAGCAGGCGAGAAAGGACGACGCGCTTGCTTTTTTTGACGAAAAATATGGGCAGCAAAAAGTTTCTGTTTACAAGATTGGAAATTTTAGCCACGAGGTTTGTGCAGGCCCGCATGTGCAGAATGTGAAAGAGCTTGGGCATTTTAAGATTTTAAAGGAAGAGGCAGTTAGCGCTGGCGTTCGCAGGATAAAGGCAGTGCTGGACTGAAAAAAGCAAGCATGCAAAGCTAGCGCAAGGTTTCTATTTTTCCTTTTGTTGCCCCGAGAAAGAAAGCCGTTCTTTCCAATCCGAAGAAAAATTTTTCTTTTGATTTTGCCAGGAAAAACAGGCCGAACAGCGTTAGGCTTATGCCAAGAAAAATGCCCGTTATGATTTTTGGCATGCTGATGCTATTGTAATACGCTGGATCAAATTTTTTGTGTTTTTTTGCAAGCAATGGCGCATAGCGGCCGTAGCGGAACAGTTGTTCCAAGAATGCTGCAAGAGTTTTTCTGTTTTCGTGGTAAATTATTGCGTTTAGGTTCAAGCAGGCGTTGAACCCTTGCTCTTGTGCGCGCCAGAAAAAGTCAGTGTCTTCGTTGCTTTTCATTTGTTCGTCAAAAAAACCGGTTTTTTCTAAGACTTTTTTTTTCGCGGCAAGGTTCGGCAAATTGGCTCTTTTTAGGGGATGGTCTTGAATGCTGATTGAAAGGTTGTTGCGCGAGTCCAAGAATTTTTGTATTTCTGTTTGATTGCTTGTTTTTAACGGCTTTATTTCCCCGCCAAACAAATCAACTCCGGGAATTGAAAAGCTTTTTTTCATTTGCCTTATCCAGTTTTTGTCGGCAACGCAATCATCGTCAGTGAACGCAATTATGTCCCCGCTTGCTTTTTTTGCGCCAAAATTGCGCGCAAAAGAATAACCGATTTTTTTTTCAAGCAAGCATTTTATTGGCAGTTTTTTTGCAAAAGCCAGTGCCGTTTGCATTGTGCCGTCAGTGCTGTTGTTGTCAACAATCAATATTTCGTTTGGCAGTGTTGTTTGCCTGCTTATTGATTCCAGGCAGCGTTTTAACAGCTTGCTTCTGTTTCGCGTTATTATTACCAGGGATATCTTCAATTGGAACCACTTTTTTTTGTTTGAGTGTTTTTTGCCAGACAGTTTCCTATTGCAAGGTAATCCAAATGGCCGAGCTTGAATGCGCGGATTGCGTCAAACGGCGAGCAAACTATTGGCTCTTCGTGCATGTTGAAGCTAGTGTTTATTATTGCCGGCAGTCCGGTTATTTTGCGGTATTCGTCAATGATTTTGTAATAACTGTTGTTTACGCTTTTTGAAACAAGCTGTGGCCTTGCCGTGTTGTCAATGTGCACTACTGCGGGGCAGTTTTCCGCAAACCAGGGCGTGCAGTCAAATGCAATGTTCATGAATTCCGCAGTGTATTCCGCGCCAGCAGTATTAAGCAGGCATTTTTTTGCGTGTTCTTTGAGAATGCTTGGCGCAAACGGCATGAATTCCGTGCGCTTTAAGCGCTTGTTCAGCCAATCGTTGACTGTTTTGTCTGTCGGCTGGCATAATATTGAACGGTTTCCTAATGCGCGCGGACCGTATTCCATTCTGCCGTCAAAGCGCGCGATTACTTTTCCTTTTGCAAGCAATTCCGCAATTTGCATTTCAATGCCCCGCACTTTTTCAAACTTTACGGATTGTTTTTTTAGTTCTGTTTCAATTTGCCTTTCGCTGTATTCCGGCCCAAAATAAACATTGTTCAGGCGTTTTGGCTCCAGCCCTTTTTTTGCAAGCAATAGTGCTGCGGCGCCGTATGCTGTTCCTTCGTCTCCCATTGCGGGATGAATGAATATTTTTTTGGCGCAAGCGTCATGAATGCGCATGTTGAGCTTTACGTTTGCAAACAAGCCGCCCGCAAGCGCCAAGCGGTTAATGGAATAATTTTGTTTTAGGGATTCCAGCAGTTCGAGAACGCTTTTTTCTGTTATTTGCTGCAGTGCAAGCGCAATGTCTGCGTCTCGGTATTTGGAGAATTTTTTTCTGTCGTTGTGCAGTGCTTGTTCTATTGGCTTTTCTAGGTAATCCCATTTTTTTATTTCTGTTTTGAAATAATCCAATAGTTTTTGTTCGAGTTTTTTGTTTGGTTTTCCAAAGGCAGCCAAGCCGGTTATTTTTCCCGCGTGCTTTATGGGATTATAACCGAGCATTGCTGTTATTGTGTCATAGCGCTTGCAGGTAGTAAGCGAGTCAAACCACCAAAATTTTTTTCTTTCAAGAGAATTGTTTTCTCCTAAAAAAAAAGAGCCGCTGTACCAGTCTCCGAGATAATCTATTGTAAGCACGGCGGTTTTTTTGTAGCCGCTAGAATAAAATGCCGAAGCAGCGTGGCAAAAATGGTGGTCAAAATATTTTGCTTTGCCCAAGCCGAATCGTGCCAGTTCGGTGTGATAGCCAGGATTGTGCTTGCTTGCGTTTATGTTTAGTGCGAGTGCCGCAAAGTTTTTTGGGTTTTTTGCGTGGGTTTTGATTGTGTCGCGCAGCGAGTGCCTTTTTCGGAACAGGAAGCATTGCCTTGTGCGCTGGAAGAATTCTTTGGAGCCCAGGCCTGCGACTGCAATGTTTTTTGTTTTTTTGCCTTGCGGTTTTTTGCTTTGCAGTATCCAGCTTATTGTGCGTTTTGGAAAGCCTTTTTCGCTTGGCACAACCATAAAACCGTGTTTTTTTATCCGAGAAAACCGCTCTTCTGCCGCGGCAAACAATATTTTTCCGTTTTCCGCAACCAGCGCAGCATTGCTGTCATGGTACCTGTCGCCTATTCCGAGCACTGTTTCCATTGTGATTCCAAAAAGAAAAAATGCGCACAATTCATTAAAAAACAACTGGCTAAATTATTTCAGTGGTTTTGTGAAGATTGCTTTTGTTCTGGGCTTTAACCTTGAACAGTTTGACAGTGCATTGCTTGGCAGTGAAAGGCGGGAATTGTTTTCGCGCAATGAATCGTATTTCAATTCTCTCGCAAAGCATGTTATGCTGCAGGGCAATGAAGTTTGCATGTATGTTTTGGGCGGCCAGGAAAAAAAGACAGTTGAAATAAAGCATGCCGCTGGCTACAATATTTTTGTTGTTCCGTGCGGCAAAAAGCAAAGATATCCGCACGAGTTTTCCTTGAAACTGCTGCGGTTGCTTGGCAAGCATTATCGGGAAAAGCGGTTTGATTTGGCGCATGTTCATTCGTATTATGTGAGAATGTTTAATCCGCTTGCTGTTTATTTTTTTATGAAGCGCATTCCTTTTGTCGCGCAGTTTCATGGAGGCAGCCTGGACGAAAAAAAAATTGTCGGCAGGATTGCTGCTTTTTTTCAGAGGCAGGCGCTCGGGCGCGCAAAGGCTGTTATTGTGTCAAATTTTCAGGAAAAGAGAAAGATTGAGTCGCTTGGGCTAAAGAATGTTTTTTTTGTCCCTAATGCGATAGATGAAAAGTTTTTGTCTTTTTCCGGCAAGAATGCTGCGAGAAAACGGCTTGGCTTGCCAAGGCGCGAAAAGATTGTTTTGTTTGCCGGCAGGCTGCATGATGCACATAAGGGAATTTCTTTTTTGGTTAAGGCAATGAAGCTGCTGAAGCAAAATGCAAAGTTGGTTGTTTGCGGCAGCGGGCCAGATGAAAAAATGCTGAAAGAGCTTGCAAGCGCGCTTGGGTTGGGGAAAAAAGCCTTGTTTGCTGGCTTTGTGAAGGGAAAGCAAAAAAGCGATTTTTTTGCTTCAAGTGATGTTGTTTGCATTCCGTCAAATCCTGGTTTTGAGGGAATGCCTTTGGTTTGCCTTGAGGCAATGGCTTTTGCAAAGCCAGTTATTGCAACTGATTGCGCCGGGCTTAATCAAGTAATTATTGACGGCAAGACTGGTTTTTTTGTAAAGCCGAAAAGCCCAGAGGCACTGGCAAAAAAGATTGATTTGCTGCTTTCTTCCAGCGGATTGTGCAGCCAAATGGGAAAAAGCGCAAGAAAGCGTTTTTTTTCGAATTTTTCGATGAAAAATGTTTCAAAGAAAATCGTGCGCATTTATGAAAAAATTTTGGCTGGTGAATCCGCTTGACGCGCGTTGTGGATGCCGTAATAATAAACGACGGCAATCTTGCTGCAACAAGCAAATGCGTTGAATCTGTTTTGGCACAGTCCGCAAAGCCGGCAAAGGTTTTTGTTGTCAACAATTGCAGTAAGAATCTTTTTTCTGCAAAGAATATTGTTTCAATTAATCCTGGCAAAAATACTGGCGCTGCCGCTGGCAGGAATCTTGCCGCGCGGCAAGCAAAGGCGGATTTTTTGCTTTTTGTAGACAATGATGCCATGCTGGAAAAGAATTGCCTGCGCGAATTGCTTGCAACAATTAACTCTGCTGGCAACATTGCTGCGGTTTCTGCAGTGATTTTTGGGGCTGATGAAAGGATTTGGTTTAGCGGGGGAACAATAAACTGTTTTTCGCTTGAAACCCGGCATTTGTCGGAGCGCATTTCAAGAGACCGCAAAACAGGGTATGCTCCGACAACTGCTTTGTTGGTGAAAAAAAGCGCGTTTGATTCACTGCACGGCTTTGATGAAAAGCTTTTTGTGTATTTTGAGGACACTGATTTTTGCATGCGGTTGGGAAAGCATGCAAAGGTTTTTGTTTCTGCAAAGGCAAAGGCTTGGCATGAATTCAGCGAGAAAAAAAACGGCAAGAGGGTTTTTTTCTTTGCGCGCAACAGGGTTTTGATTGCAAGGAAACGTTTTGGCTTTGCAAGGCTTTTGGCTTTTTTTGTTTTTATTTTCACTGTTGATCTTTTTAAACGCTTTTTCGGGCTTGTTTTGGCCAAAAAGGCAGAATTGTTTTTTGCGCACCTGCGGGGAATAATTGATGGAATCAAAGCATAAGTTTTTGTTTGTTTTTTTGCTGTTGCTTGCCTTGTCGGTGCGGCTTCTTTTTATTGATGCAAAAAGCTTGCATGCGGACGAGCCGTTTTCGCATGTTGTTTCAAAAAACAGTTTTGGTGAATTGTTAAAGCCTTTTGATTACACTTGGCCGTCGGGATATTATGTTGTTTTGCATTTTTGGGGTTCTTTTTCTTCCGGTTTTGTTTGGGCAAGGTTTTTGTCTGTTTTGTTCGGTTTTTTTTCTTTGCTTGCATTGTATTGTTATTCCAAGCGGTTTTTTGGAGAAAAAACCGCGCTGACTGTTTTGGCGCTTGCAAGCTTTTCTTGGATTCATATTTTTTATTCACAAGAGTTGCGAGCGTACACTATTATTCTTTTCCTTTCAATTGTCTCGTTTTTTTCTTTCTTTTTGGCTGCGAAGCAGAACCAAAAAAAGCAGTGGGTTGTGTTTGGGCTGGCTAGTTTTGCGGGGGTTTTTATTTCGTATTTTCAGCTGGTTGTGCTTTTGGTTTGTGCGGCATATTTTGCGCTGTTTGCGAGGAATAAAAAAAACGCATTGGTTTTTTCGGCTGTTTTTCTGGTTTCCTTGCTTATTGCTTTGCCCTGGTTTGGGTTTTCTTTGGAATTTATGCTGCAGAAGGCCAGGCTTGAGTCTGAATATTTGAAGATTTATCCCGCGCCTATTTTTGCTGTTGCCGCTATTTTTCCTGCTTTTTCTTCTGGCAATCCTGCTTTTCCTTTTGCTTTTTTTTCTTTGCCGATTGTTTTATTCGCGCTGTTCCTGTTTTTCAAGAGAATCAGGGCGGACATTGACAAGTTTGTCGCGTTTTGTTTTTTTGCGCCGCTAGTGGTTGTTGTTCCTTTTGTGTCACAATCGTCTTTTTTTGAAACGCGGCATTATTTTTTTCTTTTTGGTTTTTTTGCCATTATGGTTGCCAAGGGCTTGTGGGAAATAAAACAGAGGCGGATTGTTTTTCTGTTGCTTGGCATGCTTGTTTTTGCAAACTTGTTCCAGGTTTGGGGCACTGCAGATTTTTTGATGAATTCTGAGAAAACCTGGAAATCGCTTGCTGGTTGCGTTGACAGGAATATTGGCGGGAATGATGTGGTTGTGCTGTTTACCCATGGCAACGCGCATGGGTTTAATTATTATTTCAGCAGGCGAAACGCTTCCACGTCCAGCAAGCTGGAGTCTTTGAAGACTACGCTGCAAAAACACGCGCCGCAAAGAGTGTGGGTTTTTTATTCTGACGAAATGCGCTTTTTTGACGAAAACAGTTCGGCGCTGAAGTTTCTTGAAAGCAACAGTGTTTCTGTGCCTTGTTACAAGTTTTTTGTGATTGGCGCAGGCAACAAGCAGCAGTAATGCTGGAGAGAAAACGCTAGTTGTTATTGTTTTCTTGGCAAATAGAAAACTTGTGCTCTTTGGTTTTCGAACAGCTTGTTTTTTGTGTTTGAATAATCAAGGTTTTTTTCTCTTTCGCGGCCCATGGGCAGCCAGCGCCTGTCCCAAACTAGGTCGTGGTCTGAGAACACCAGCCAGTTTTCCCAGTGTGCGGGAATCCAAGTGTAATCCCATTGGTCAACGTAACTCCTGTCGCGGTATTCTTGTTTTGCTTTTTGCAGGTAGGGCATTCTGCCGCCCCAGATTTTTGCATCGTTTGAGGCAAATTTGTCCACAAAAACCGTTGCGTCTTCAATCTGGTTTCCAATGACGTAAAGCGATTCACCGTAGTATGCAGTAAGAAAATTCAAGAATGCAAAGCAGAATAGTATTGCCAGCAGTGCTTTTGCGGGTTTTGGCGGCAAGATTGAATAAAGCGACACTGCCATCAATACAAAAAAAATGCTTGAATAAACCAGTATGCGGTCAGTGAATTGCAAAAACACGTTAAAAAACAGCAAGCCAAAGTCTACCATTAGGAAAATTGTAATATAACAGGCAATGAAAAAGAGATAGTTTTTCCTGTCGTCCTTTTGCTTGGAAACAAACCTGAACAGCAAATATGCTCCGGCAATCATTGCAAGCACAACTATTGAAAACAGCCTGATTTTTGGGGCAGTGCTGAGAATCGGCTCGATTGATATTTTTTTTTCCAAAGGCACGCCGGCAACTATTTTTTGCAATACAACATTCATGTCTCTTGTTTCCAAAGGCGGTTCGCCTGGTTTTTGCTGCAGGAACAACTGCGAATCCAGCCCAAGCTTTGGTTCAATGCGTTTGAAATAAAGTATTGACCCCAAATCGGCTTCCTTTGTCGAGTCAATGTCCGCGAACGCTTTTTCCAGCACGCCGTTAATGAAACCAATCGATTTGATAGATTTTTCGGCATTTGCGTCAAGCAGTGCAAAAAGCGGAATTGACTTCAGGTTAACTACTCCGACAATGTAATCGTTCAACAGGAAAACAGACGCAAAGAAAACCACGACAAGGATTATCGTAAAGACTGGCTGCGCAGTTTTTTCGTTTTCAGCTTTTTTTGTAAAAAGCCCTGAAATAAAATTCATTATTGCCCACATTGTGACTATTGCAAGCGCTGTTGCCATTGTGGTCGGGTGCGAGACCAGCAGCCATACTCCAAAAAGAAAACCAATGACCCAGAACAAGTTTTTTTTGCAGAACAACGTTGAAAGCGCAAACAATAAAAAAGGCAGGCCGAGGGATTGCGGGCTGAGATGAAAAGTCAGCCATGCTGGAAAAAAAATCAGCAGGAAAAGCGCCAGCCGATAGTTTTTTGGAAGCAGTTTCCTGGTGAAGACAGCAAAAGCGAGAAAAGTCAATGCAACCGAAAAAAACGGGTAATATTTGATGAAGCTTTCCGCATTCAATCCAGTAAGGACAAAGAGGTTGTAATTGTAGAGGAACGAGCCAGGCCAGGAAAGATAATCTCCGGTTCCAATGCTTTTCCAATAATCTGATTCGGAGATTCTTTTTGCATTGTTGAAATGCACAAAAGAGTCCCATGTGCTCGCGTTTTGCTCAAAAAAAACAGGCACTGTCCAGACAATGAAAAAAAGCAAAAATGCCTTAATCAAAAAGATTTTTTCCGAGTCAATTTTTGTTCCAACAAGGCAGGATATTGCCATTATTGCCAAGCCAATCCAGAAACTGAACGGAAGCAATTGCAGCAAACCAAAACCATAATTCAGCGGAATCCATTCGATTGAATAATGCAAGAATGACGCCAATGCGAGCGCCAAGCCGGCAAGAAAAATCAGCAGGAACTGCACTTCATTTTTTTTTATTTCTTCGGAAAAATTCAACCAAAAAACCCCAAATATTTTTTCAGGAAAGCCGTCTCGGAAAAGTTTTGTTCAAAAGCGCTTTGCACGTTTGGAAACTCCGCGCGATTATAACTTAGGATTTTTTGTTTTAAATTGTTTTGCCGGAAAATAAGCTTTTCGCTGATTTTTTCGGCTATTTCCGGCAAGCCGCCGACATTTGAAACAATTATTGGCGTGCCGCATGCCATTGCCTCCAGCGCTGCAAGCGGGCAATTCTCATTGGAGAGAGATGGCAAAACAAGCGCCTGCGCTTCAGAATACAATAAAAAAAGCGTTTTGCGGCTCTGCCAACCAGCGAGCGAGATTCTTTCCTGCAATCTTTTTGAGTTTATTGTTTTGGTTATCTTGCCATAAAGGCTTCCTTCGCCGGCTATTACGAGTTTTTTGCCTGTTTCGCTGATTGCTTCAACCAATTCCAGGATTCCTTTTTGTTTTTCAAGCGAGCCGACGAACAGGAAAAAATCTTTTTTTCGGCTTTCTTTTTGCACGCGCGGCGCGGGAACAAAATTTGGCAAAACAACTATCTTGTTTTTTATTTTTGTTTCAAGAGTGCGCTTCATCCAGTTGCTTGGCGCAATGGCAAAATCAATGCTTTCTATTGCCTGCTTGAACGCTGGCAGCTTTCTCCAAAACTGGAGAATGTTTTGCCGCAAAAGCCAGTCGTCGTGCGCAGTGTAAATGTTGCAATAGTTTCCGCGCTTTTTCAGCAAATCAAATCCAAGCAGTGAAATGTTGTGGTGGTGCACAATGTCCGGCTTTTTTTGCAGGAGTTTTTCAAAAAGCCTTTTTGCTTTTGGCGAGTTTCCTAAAAAAAAAGCCGAAAGCGGTTCCGGAAAAGCAATGCGCGATTTTATGGGAAAAACATTCACCAAACCCTGTTCTTCGCTTGCAACTGCCTTTTTTGATTTCAGCCTGAAGGCGTCAATCGAATGCATGACGCTTACATCATGCCCCCTGCAGGCAAGCGCTTCCGCAAGGTATTTTACGGCAAAAGCATCGCCGCCAAGGCAATAGGGAGGATAAAATGTAGTTGTGAACAAAAATTTTTTGGTTTCCAAAACAAAACCCCGATTATTGCCCCAATGCTTTTTTGTATGCTGAAAGCGTTTGCAGGGCCATTCTTTCAACAGTGAAATCTTCCTCGACTGTTTTTCTCGCTTTCTTTCCGATTTTTTTTGCAAGCCATTCATTTTCTAGCAAAAGGATTGTTTTTTCTGCAAGCGCTTCGGCATTTCCCGCTTTGAACAGAAGACCGTTTGAATTGTTGGAAATTATTTCCGGAATGCCACCGACATTTGTCGCAATCACTGGTTTTTTGCAAGCCATTGCCTCTAAAACAGTGAGAGGCAATGATTCGCTGAAAGAAGGCAAAACAACAATGTCGCACTCGTTCAGCAAGCTTGGAATGCTGCCGTGTGCCAGAGTTCCCAAAAAAACGCAGTTTTTTTCAATGCCTTTTTTTTCAGCCTGTTTTTTCCAGTATGCAGTATTGCCCTGCCCCGCAAAAACAAAAACAGTATCTTTGCATTTCCTCAAAATCTGGGGCATTGCTTCAAAAAAGGTTTTGATGCCTTTTGAGCTGAGCAGCCTGCCGAAAAACAATACTTTTTTTTTCCGCGGCATGCTTGCAAAAAAGCTTTTTTTTTCTTTGTTTGCGCAAGAAAATTTTTTTGTGTCCACGCCGTTGTGCACTGCAAAGATTTTTTTTCCTTGCGCGGCAGGATTGCCCGCGAGCTGTTTTTTTATGAAATTCGACACGGCAATAATGTTTTTTGTTTTTTTGAGGTAAAAGGACTGCACGCGCGCCAGGAAAGGCGACAGAACAAGCGAAAATTTTTCTGACTCTTGGAGTTCAAGAAAGCTTGCTTTGCTTGCCCTGATGCCCTGCAATTGGCTTTCTATTGTCGAGTGCGCTGTGACAATGCTCGGAACGCCGCTGTTTGCAGCTTTCAGGAAAATGTCAGGAACCCCGGCAAGGTTTGCCGCATGCACCAAGTCAAAATGCTCTTTTTTGTCAATGGAATTGAAGACCCTCGGCAATTTTTGCTGGAACCAAAGGTTAAACAAAAAAAAATCCCTTGCTTCAGAAACAAAATTTATGCTTGCGGCTTGCTTCAGTTTTTTTAACTCTGCCTCGTCGCTTGCCGAGCGTTTTCTGTTTGGCGTGAAAACATGCACTTCAATGCCCAATCTTGCAAGCTCCAGCGCAAGGCCTGTTGAGTATGTTCCAACGCCGCCGACTGCGGGAATAAATTCCGGTGCAACCAATGCGACCTTCAAACAACCCACCCTCAAAAAGCAAGCCCGCTGATTTTGCGGGCTAAAGCATTGTTTATTTTTGCCTGAATTTTTTTTCAGCAATAAAATGGACTTCGTACGATTGCTTTCCCGAATCTGCCTCGGCAATCAAATAAAAGCGTGGCGGCAGGCAAAGCCGTTTTATTGAAACGCTTTTTTCTGTTTCAAGCACAGAATCCTTTTTCACTGAAACAACTGTTTTTTCCGCAAGAAGCCATTTTTCGCGCGGTTCTATTTTTTCCGCCGCAAAAAACCGCAGTTCATAATTCAAATCGGTTTGCTCTGAGTTTTTTATGCCATAGGAAAAAACAACATTCGGCAGGCCAGTGTAACAATTTTTGTTTTGGTCGAACGCTGTTTCCCTTTGCTCGACAGTTGAAAGCTCTGTGGAATAGGGAAGCGTGCCGGGCAAAAGATAAAGCGCGCTGTAATAATCGCGCTGTTTTGGCTCGGTAAAAAGCAGCGCCAAAAAAATTGCCCCGAAAACAAACAAAAAAACCAGAAGCACTTTCAAAAAATCAAGCTCTTGCCCCATTCCGTCACCTTAAAACCAATTGCTTTAGCTTTGCCAAAAGGTAAAAAATAATGCTTGACCCGAAAATAACCCTCAAAAAATTCCAGATGCTGTTGTCTGCCTTCAAAAAAAGGTCAAAGAAAAATATGCCCAAAGAAATCACAACAATGTTCAGGCCAATGCTGTAAGCAAGCCATTCCAAGCCAGACATTTCGTCCCTTGAAGGAAAAATCAGGGAAAGCAAGAGGAAGCCGGCTGGAAAAACCGCAAGATACGCTCCAACAATCAAGCGCAAGGGCAAAAGAAACTGCAGGGAAAAAGATTCTGCAATCCAAATGAAAATGCAGCCAGCAAGCGCGGAAACAAGCACTGCTTCCTTTGCATGCTCCCAGCCAATTTTTAAAATCGCCATACTCAAAATCTAATTGGGTATTAGAATTTATATTCTTTCCATTTCAAAGCAAAAAACAGCCCGTAATGCCTTAAAAAAGCTTTTTTGCAGAGTTTGTCATGAAAATCGCAATCGTTAACCCGATAATGCAAACCAGAAACTATCCCGCGGAAAAAGACCAGAAAAAGGCGATTGAAACAGACAAATACTGCAACATAATAGAATTGGCAGACGCGATTTCAAGGCAAGGCAATAAAGTAACTGTCTTTGCATCAGACGCGTTCAAGCCAAAAAAAACAATCAGCGGCAAAAACAAAATGCTTGAAATAGAATACTTGCCAACGCGCATGCAGGGCATCTTTCCTCCAGCAATACTGCCCTATTGCCCGAACCTGGCAGAAAGGCTGAACAGCACGCGGTTTGACGCAATAATCGCAACAGAACATTACCAACTTTCAACAATGCAAGCAGCATTTTCAAAACAAAAAAAAACAAAATTGCTCGTTTGGCAAGAGCTCGACAGGGAGTTTGCGCCATTCCTGCCAAAAACAATTCAAAAAGCATACAACAAAACGCTTTTCAGGATTGTTGAAAAAAAGATTGACTTGTTTATGCCGCGCAGTAGCAGCGCAAAAAACTTTCTTGAGAAGATTTGCGCCAGCGCCAAAAAGATTTCACCAACTGTTCCAACGCCAGTCAATACAAAAATGTTCAAACCAAAAAATGCTCCGAAAAATGGCTTTGTTTTGGATGTCACGCGCCTGAACAAGGACAGGAACCTTGGCTTCCTGCTTGATGCTGCGGAAATAACAAAAAAAACTGTTCCGGATATTGTTTTTGTAGTTGCGGGCGATGGACCGGAAAAAAAGCGCTTTGTGCAAGAAATTAAGAAAAGAAGACTGGAAAAAAACATTTTGGTTAAAACAGCCCAAAAAAAAGAAATGCCTTTGCTCTACTCGCACAGCGCGCTAGCAATAATCCATTCAACAGGCGGCCTTTTTCCGTTTACTGCGCTTGAAGCAATGGCTTGCGGCAAGCCAGTGATTTCAAGCTTCAGGGGGGCACTGCTTGATTTGATTCAGGACGGCAAAAACGGTTTTTTTGTTGATTCGCCGCAAGCAATGGCAAAAAAAATAGTTTTTATCCTGAAAGAAAGAAAAAAATGCGCGAGCCTCGGAAAAAACGCGAGGCAAACGATAATTGAAAAGTTTTCAATGGAAAAAGTTGCTGAAGCATTCGCAAAAAAAATCAGCGGGATTTTATGAAGATACTTTTTATTCCTGCGCCGCAAGAAAAACAAACTTTTGCGCGAACCCCGCTTGTTTACCGCGCGCTTGCAAAAAAACACGAAGTATTTGGCATATGCTCTTCAAACTCTTTTTTGTCAAAAATCAAGGCGTACAACGAAGCAAAAAAAATCCTAAAAAGCCAAAAAATTGGATTAATATTCTGCGAGCAGCCGGAAAACGCATTCATTGGCGCAATTCTTGCAACAAAATTCGGAAAGCCGCTTTTTTTTGACTCCCACGGCAGCGTGAAATTGTTTTCAGACTCGCTTGGAAAAAATCTTTTTTACCGCAAAATGTTCGGCTTTTTTGAAAAACAAGCCTGCGACATTGCAACTGCAGTAACAACGGTTTCAGAAACAGACAAGAAAGAACTGCAAAAGCACTCCGGCAACAACAAAAAATTTTTTGTCGTGCCAACTTGGATTGACAATGGCAGAATAAAAAAAACAGCAAAAAAGAAGGCACGGGAAGCGCTTGGCTTTGACACTGCAAAAAAACACTTGCTTTTCTTCGGCTCTTTGGATTACGCGCCAAACCAAGGCGCAGTTAATTTCATTTCGGAAAAGCTTGCGCCCGCGCTGGAAAGCGAGAATTGCATTATCCATATTTGCGGTTCCGGAAAGCTGCGGGCAAAGCGGGCAAAAAACATTGCCTTTCACGGTTTTGTCCAAGATATTGTTTCTTTCATCAATGCAAGCGATGCAGTAATAGCGCCAATATGGAAGGGAGTTGGAATTTTGGAAAAAGTGCTTCTTCCGATGGCATGCGGAAAAACAGTGATTGCAACAAAACTTGCAAAGGCCGGCATCCCAGAGCTTCAAGACAACGAGAACGCGCTTGTTGCCGGCAGCGAAACTGATTTTGCCAAAAAAACAATCCAGTTTGTCGAAGGCAAATATGACAATGAAAAAATAGGAAAAAACGCAGAAGAGCTAATCAAAGAAAAATACGCTGGCACAAACGAAAAAAAATTGCTTGAAATAATAGAGGCTGCTGCAAAATGAAATCATTGATTATTACGCCAACAAAAGACTTGTCGCAGGGCGGTTTTCCTTTCCGCGTAGAAGGCCTGCGGCAAACGCTGTCAGAATTTTCGGATTGCGCTGTTTTTGACGCAAAAGAGCTGCTGAAAGACAATTTTTTTTCCAAGGCAGACCGATTGCTGAACTGCTATAAAACAAGGCACAAAAAAAAACATTTGCCGAAAGAAAATGATTTTGATTTTGTTTTCATTGAATCTCTGGAATTGTTTTCACTGGCAAGGTTTTTTCCAAAAAGCAAAATAATTTATGACGCGCACAATGTTGGCTGGGAAATGCTGGAATACGATTTGCCGAATGCGCCAACGCTCAAAAAACTGCCTTTTGGAAAGCGCGCTCTTGCAAAATGGCTGGCTTGGCGCGGAAAAAAATTTGAAAAAAAAGCTTTGATGAAAGCGGATGCAATAATCGTTTGTTCGGAAGCAGACAAGCAAAAATATTTGAAAGAACTGCCCACTATAAAAGGCAAGATTTTTGTTTTGCCGAACTGCATAAATGCCAGCGAGTATGTTCCTGCAAAAGCAGGCGGAAAGAACGTTTTATTTTTTGGAAACTTTGATTACAGCGCAAACATTGATGCCGCGCGCATCATTGACAAAAAAATTGCGCCAAATCTACCGGAAACAAGATTTTTGATTGTTGGGAACAGCGCGCGCAAGCTAAAAATAACCCAAAAAAACATTGAGCTAGTGGATTTTTTGCCGTTTGAAAAACTAAAAAAGCAAATAAGCGAAGCCGGCGTTGTTATTGTACCGTTGCGTTTTGGCAGCGGCACTCGAATAAAAATATTACAGGCTTTTGCGATGCAAAAGGCTGTTATCAGCACTGCAAAAGGCGCAGAAGGCATTGCTGTTGAGAACGGAAAGCATTTGATTATTGAAAACAATTTTGAAAAATTTCCAGCGCATATTGCAAAACTCCTTGAAAACAAGAAAAAACTTTTGATTCTTGGGAAAAACGCCCGCAAGCTTGTTGAAAAAAAATATGATTGGGCAGTTTACAAAAAACCCCTGAAAGAATTCTGCCAAAAACTGCAAAAAGAGCGTTAGAGCACTTTTACGTCAAAAACATTCCTGGTTTTTTGCAATCGCGCGACAACTCTCGCAAGCTGCTTTTTATCGCAAAAGCAAGCATTTATCTCCAAAATTGCCTTTTGTTCCCTCGGCAAAGCCTCGGCACTCAATGATTCAATGTTTACCTTGTTGTCGCTGAAGACTTTTGCCAAATCAAGGAACAAGCCTATTTTGTCAACAGCAACAATCTTTAGCTTTGTCGGCGGAACACGCGCAGCAATGCGCTTTTTTGCGTGCTTTTTTTCCAGGGCTTTTTCTATTGCCTCAACAGCAGCCTTGGATTTGACAAAAGAAAGCCATTGCCTGTTGACCCCGATTTGTTTGGAAAAATAGACTTCCACAATGTCGCTGCTTTGAATCTCATACCACGGCGCAACGTCCTTTCCGTTGACGCGCGCTTTTTCAAAATGCAAGCCATCTTCTTTTCCAAAAAAAAAGGCAAAATCAAGCGGGGTTGAACCGAAAGGCAGCTCACAAACATTGCCGTGCTTGTCGAAAAAGAAAACAGAGTCTTCCAAAAAATCTGTTTTGAAGGATTCCAGAAACTCTTTTTCTGATTTTTTTGACAGGTCTTTTACAAGCGATTTCTTCAATGCGGAAACTCTTTTGCCAAAAGCCTTTGCAAAATTTTTGTCAGTATGCGCAACAATCATTCCCTTTTCAGCCAAATCGTCCATTTCTTTCGTGCGAATGTAAATCTTTACAGGCTTGCCCCTCGGCCCGATTACTGTCGTATGAATTGACTTATAGCCGTTGCTTTGCGGGATTGCAATGTAATCCTTGAGCTTTCTTGCAATGGGCGGAAACATGCTGTGAATCATTCCAAGGCACTCATAGCATTCGCGGACAGAATCAACCAAAATCACGACAATAAGGTAATCGTATATTTCGTTCAGGCTTTTGCCTGTTGCAGCAATCTTTCTGAAAATATTATAGACTCCCTTTTGCATTGTATAAACAGAAAGTGCTCTTCCAACGCGGCAATTCTTTGAAACCATCTTTATGATTTCCTTTATTTCCGGCTCTGAGTGTTTTCTGCGCTTTGCAATCTCTTTCTTCAGCAATGCGTACTCGTGCGGTTCAAGAACAGAAAAACAAATCTCTTCCATTTCGTGCTTTATCTTGTGGATGCCGAGCTTGTGAGCAAGCGGGGCATAAACCTCCAAAGCGTGCCTTGCAATCGCAATCTGCTTTTGCTTTGGCAAAAAACGCAGAGTGCGCAGATTATGCAGTTTGTCAGCAAGCTTTATGAACAACACGCGCAAATCAGAAACAGTCGCAAGCAAAATCTTCTGCAGGTTTGCAATGTTCTGGGCTTGCTTTCCCCGCCTGCTGATAATGTCAACCTTTGTGACTCCCTCAACAAGCAAAGCAACCTCTTGCCCAAAAAGCTTTTCCAGCCGCCTTGCAGAAACATTAGTGTCCTCAATGACATCATGCAATAACGCCGCGGCAATTGTTTCGCTGTCAGCATTCAATTCAGACAAAATCAACGCGGTTTCAAGAGGATGAAAAAAATACGGTTTCTTTGAAGCGCGCACCTGGTCCTGGTGCATTGTCCGTGCAAAAAAAAACGCTTTTTTTATCAGGGAAAGGCGCGGGTTTTTTTCATAAGATTTAACGCGGGCAATCAATGCATTCAGCTTTTTCAGGCAAAACCTGGCATTCATTCAAATTATTTGATTCCAAGAATATTAAAACCGTTTGGTTTTCGGAAAGCAAACAAAAAAAACAGGGCAAAGCTCACATGCGGTCAATTGCGTCAATATTCAGCAAATGCAAGCCGTTTGACAAAACAATCGCGGTTGCTTCCACGAGCGCCAATCTTGCATCGCGCAATTTTGGCTCTGCCTTTAGCACTGGCAAATCATGGTAAAACAAATTGAATGCTGACGCCAAATCAAGCAAAAACTGGCAAAGCGAATGAACAGACAATTGCCGCAAACAACCGGGAACAATTTCAGGATAGGCTGCAAGCAGCTTGATCACTTCTTTTTCCTGGGGTTCAACCAGCACGCGAAAATCCAACTGTTTGCTTGCTTTGGTCTTGCCGGCTTTCCGCAAAATGCTTTTTGCACGCGCAAAACTGTATTGCACGAACGGCCCTGTTTCGCCCTCAAACAGGATTGCCTTGTTTAAATCAAAAACCATTGTTTTGCCGGCGTCAATCTTCAGCAAATGGAATTTTATTGCGGACAATGCAATTTGCCTCGCGCGCTTTTTCAATTCCGCTGGCTTCAAGGAATAACGCTTTTTTAATTCTGCAATTGCAGAGTTTTTTGCGGCAGAAAGCAATTCGTTGGCATCAACAACCTTTCCTTCGCGGCTCTTCATTTTTCCTTCAGGCAAATGAACCATTTCATAGCTCACGTGCTTGCAGTTTTTTGCCCATTCAAAGCCCAACAATTCAAGTATTTTGAACAATTGCTGGAAATAAAGCTGCTGCTCCACTGCAACAACCCAATATGCGGCATCAAGCCTGAAAGCCTCAAACTTGTGCTTTGTCAAAGCAAGGTCGTTCGTCAAATAAATTGCTGTTCCATCCGCACGCAGCACTGTTTTTTTTCCCAAGCCAAATTGCTCCAAATCAGCAACAATCGCGCCAGTTTCGTCTTTTTTGAAGACTCCCTTTTGCAAGCCCAAGTCAATCAACGGCTTTGCCTTGTCAAAGAATTTTGATTCAAAAAACCAGGCGTCAAACCTGCTGCCAAACTCTTTGTAAGTTTGCTTCATTCCGTTGACTGCCCACGAATTCATTTTTTTCCAGAGCGCAAGAGTTTTTTTGTCGCGCTGTTCCCACAACACCAAAAGTTTTTGCGCTTCTTCAACCAAACCAGGGTTTTCTTTTTCTTTTTTGGAAAACAAAACATAATAGTCTCCGACAAAATGGTCGCTCTTTTGCCTTGCGGTTTTTGGCGTTTTTCCCTTGCCAAACTTTTGATAGGCAAGCATGCTTTTGCAGATGTGAATTCCGCGGTCATTCACCAGGTTCGCGCGGATTACCTTGAAAGAATTTGCCCCAAGAATATTCGACAACGCCATGCCCAAAGAATCATTGCGCAAATGCCCAACGTGCAATGGCTTGTTGGTGTTAGGCGCACTGTATTCAACCATTAATCTCTTTTGTTTTCCAAGCGCGCCAAACCCGTACTTGCTTTTTTCTTTCAGGATTCTTTCTACCACCTGTTCTGCAAGCGCCTGTTTTTCAACAAAAAAATTGACATATGCTCCGGCAACTTCAAATCTGCTGATGCCGGCAATCTTGCCGAACTTTGCAGCCAATTCAACCGCAATGTGCTGCGGCGCCTTTTTCAACAGCGCGGCAAGCTTGAAGCACGGAAAAGCAAAATCCCCCAAATCAGGATTTGGCGGGTTTTCCAATAACGCCAATATTTTTTCGCTTGTCATTTCCGGCAATGCAATTGCCTTTTCCAACGCGCTTGCAATCTGTTGCTTGAAATCAATCATTTATGTCACTGAGGAAAATATTGTGAAAAGGTTAATTAAAGGTTTTGCCGCAGCATGCCTGCTATTGGCAAAGTTTTTTTATTGCCTTGAAGAAAAGCACTTGCTTTTTGCCAATGCTTTTTTTCATTGCAATTATTTCTTTTTTTGTTTTTTTTATTCCCAGGTTTCCCGGCATGCCAATGCTTTTTTTTGATTTGATGTTTTGAATTGTTTCGGTTTGCGGCAATGATTGAATGCTTGCGGAAACCTGCTTGTACGCTGTCCTGAACGGCATTCCTTTTATTGCACTTTGCAGTGCAATATCTGCAGAAAAAATTTCCTTGCTGCAAGCCAAAAGGCATTTTTGCTTGTTGGCTTTTATTTTTTTGAATACTATTTGCATTGCTTTCACTGAATCAATCGCTTCCTCCAATGATTCCATTAGTGGCACTTTTGTCAACTGCAGGTCTCTATTGTAAGAATTATTTGTGCTGGAAGAAATTGACAAGACAAGCTGCAATGCGGCCTGGGTTTTTTTTGATTTTGCCCTGATTAATTCTAACACGTCAGGATTTTTCTTTTGCGGCATTATGCTGCTGCCGGTGCAGATTTCTTCAGGCAATTCAAAAAAACCAAATTCTTCCATGCTGAAAACAATCAAATCGTTTGCAACCTTGTTCAAATCCAGCATTATTTGGCAGAGGGCGGAAATTATTGCTGCTTCAAATTTTCCCCTGCTGCTTTGAACATACAAAACATTTTTTTGCGGTTTTTTGAATCCCAAAATTTTTGCTGTGAATTTCCTATCTAGATTCAGAATGCTGCCGAATCCGGCTGCTGCTCCCAGTGGGCATTGGTCAATAATTTCAATTGTTGCTTCAAGTAATTTTATTGAATCCAGCAATGCCTCTGAATTGCTTAATGCCCACAATCCAATACTGGAAGCCATTGCTTTTCTGGAATGAGTGTAACCAGGCATTGCAACAAACTCGTTTTTTTCTGCAAAAGAAACAATCTGCCCGCATAATTCAAGCGATTCTTTTTCCAGTTCAAAGATTTTTTGTTTGCTGTATAATCGCAGCATTGCAATGCACTGGTCGTTTCTGCTTCTTCCTGCGTGAATTTTTTTTCCAAGTTCGCCAAGCTTTTTTGTCAAATGTTCCTCAATAGCAGTGTGGCAATCCTCTTGTTTTGGCAATACTGCAAACTTTTGTTTTTTCCACAACAAAATTATTTTTTTTAATTCTGCTTTTAGTTTTTTGAACTCGCGCTTTGAAAGAATGCCTGCTTTTTGCAATGTTGCTGCATGTGCAATAGAGGCAATGCAATCGTATCCTGCCAGTTTTTGGTCTAAGAAAAAATCGTTTCCGACAGTAAAACAAGCAATGAAATCATTTGTTTTTTTTCCTTTATCCCACAACAGCAAGTTATCCCCTCAAGCACTGCGTCTTATTTAAAGAAATCAATCTTAAGTTTTTTGTTTATTTTTGCCTGGACTCTCAATGGCAGTCCTTTAATGCGCAAAAACCCAGTTGCATCATCTTGGTTGTAGGAACCGCCTTTTTCCATTGTGGCAATGTTTTCATCATATAATGAAAAAGCGCTTTTTCTTCCGACAACAATGCAATTGCCTTTGTATAATTCCAGGAAAACTTCCCCGCTGACTCCTTTTTGCGATTCATCAATAAAAGCATTTAATGCCTTGAATTCCCTACCGCACCAAAAACCATAGTATACTATTTCAGCATATTTTGGAATCAATGAATCGCGCAAGTGCATTAAGTCTCTGTCCATGCAGATTCCCTCCAAGTCCCTGTGCGCCCTGAACAATATTGTCATGCCTGGGCTTTCGTAAACTCCGCGGCTTTTCATCCCAACAAACCTGTTTTCAACCATGTCAAGCAATCCAATCCCGTTTTTTCCGCCGATTTTGTTTAGTTCTTCCAGCAATTCAACAGAACCAATTTTTTTTCCGTTCAAGCTTGTTGGAACGCCATCTTCAAAACCAATGCTAATGCTTTCTGGTTTGTCTTCAGCATTAAAAGGATGAATCGTCATTTCCAGCATTCCTGAAGAATGCTTAAACATTGGGTCTTCGAGTTTTCCTGCTTCATGGCTCCTGTGAGCAAGATTTGCATCAGTGCTCCAAGGCTTTTCAATAGTTGCCTTAACCGGAATATTATGTTTTACTGCATATTCTATTGCTTCTTTTCTTCCGGGAATTAGTTCCCTGAACTCTTTTATCCTCCAGGGAGCAATAATTTTTGCGTCCGGCATTAATGAATATGCTGTCAATTCAAACCTGCATTGGTCATTGCCTTTTCCTGTTGCACCATGGGCAATAATATTAGTGCCTTCTTTTTTCGCAATTTCAACAATTGCCTTCATAATAAATGGCCTTGCAATCGAAGTTCCCAACAAATAATTTCCTTCATATTTTGCTTCTGCCTTAAGGCACTGGAATAATCCCTTTTCAACAAACTCTTTTTTGATATCCAACAAAACAAATTTTGTTGCACCGCTCGCAAGAGCTTTTGCCTCAAGATTCAAGTCCTCTTTCTGGCCAACATCAACACAAACACAAACAACCTTGAAATTGTGCTCGCTCAGCCACTTGACAATTACACTGGTATCCAAACCGCCACTATAAGCAAGAATACACTTTTTGCCCTCGCCATCCAGAACCATTTACATTACCCCCGACAATTTCAGCATTAGCGCGTTTTGGGCATGCATCCTATTTTCCGCCTGGTCAAAAACAATGCTTTGTTTTGAATCAATGACATCATCAGTCACTTCAAAACCGCGGTGCACAGGCAAGCAATGCATGAATAACGCGTTCTGCTTTGCAAGCTTTAACAATCTTGAATTAACCTGAAATTTTTCAAAAGCCTTTAATCGTTTTTCTTTTTCCGCTTCAAAACCCAAGCTAACCCAAGTGTCAGTATAAACAACATCAGCGCCCGCAACAGCTACAGACGGATCATGCAAAACATCAAGCGCTTTTGATTTCTCTGCTGGTTCAAAGCCTTCAGGACAGGCAACAGAAATATCCAAGCCAAGCTTTTCACAAGCCTGAATCAAAGAATTGCAAACATTATTTCCGTCTCCAACAAACGCAATCTTCAATCCATCCAAAAAACCTTTTTTTTCTTTTATTGTCATCAAGTCAGCAAGCGCCTGGCAAGGATGATGCAAATCACTCAACCCGTTTATTACAGGCACTTCGCTTGCTTTTGCAATTGCCTTAATCTGCTCATGACCAAAAACCCTCGTCATAATCAAATCAACATAGCGCGAGACACACTTTGTTTCATCAGCCAAGCTTCCTAAAGTAAAATTTGTCTTATCGTAATCCAAAAAAATCGCGTGCCCGCCAAGCTTCGAAATTCCGGCCTCAAAACTAATCCGCGTGCGCGTGCTGGTTTTCATAAAAAGCATTGCCAAAGTTTTATCCTTCAAAACATCTTTGTAGCAAGAGTAATTGCTTTTCATTTTTATTGCATTATCAATGGTTTCTTCCAGCGCGCAGGAATCAAAATCATTAACAGTCAAAAAGTCAGTTTTGTGCGCTTTCATAACTCTCACCGGACTACACGCGCTCGCAGCCCTTAAATACTTGACGCCCAGAAAAAGACAAAAAAAACAATAATTGTCCAGAATAAAACATTTTTATTCTTTTTGGCCATAATATTGCTATGAGCAATGCTAAAGTTGCCGCGGATTTCATTGACCAGCACCCGGTAATTAAGGAGTGCATTGCAAAAGGGCTTGTTAACTTTTCAGAGCTCGCCAGGCAAATAATAAAGCAAGAAAAAATTGGAAACGAAAACTTTGATGCTTTGGTTGTTGCAATAAGGAGGTATGCCGAAAAAACAAAACCAAGAAAGGAAAACGAAAAAGCAATCGTTGAACTGCTGCAAAAAAGCAACTTGGAAATGAAAAACAAGATCTGCAGCGTTGTTGCGGATGAAACAACCGCTTTTTCACAGCTTTCAAAGCTAATTGTTGAAATAAACGAAAAACAGGAACCAATTCACTTGATTCAGGGCAGCAGGACATTCACAATAATCACTTCCCAGAATTTTTTGGAAAAAATCGAACGCCTTTTTGCAGGAAAAATAATTTCAAAGAAAAAAAACCTTTTGCAGATTGTCATTCGTTCTTCTCCCACAATAGAATCGACTCCAGGAGTTGTTGCATTCATTTACGGCTTGTTTGCAGAAAAAGGAATTAATATTGTTGAAACAATGTCCAGCTGGACAGAAACACTCATTTTAATAGAAGAAAAAGACATTGAAAAATCAATGAAAGCCTTGGACTTCAAAAAAGAAGAAAAACAAAAATAATAACGCGATTAAAAATATTCGCTATTTTGCCGCTTGCCAGAAGATTTTCATTTCTTCGGTTGCCCGTAATAAGCGTTTTTGCCGTGCTTGCGCAAATAGTGCTTGCCAAGCAAAGCAGAATCAATCGGCTTCGCCTTGCAGTTAACAATTTTTGTGCCCAGGTTCAATTTTGCAATCTCTTCCAATAGAACCGCGTTCTGAACAGCATTTTCTGGCGAGTTCCCGAACACAAACGGGCCGTGGCTTGCAACCAAGCAAGCAGGCATGCTCAACGGGTCAATATTGTTCTTGGCAAAACACTCCACAATCACCTTTCCAGTGTTTGCCTCATAATCGCCAATTATCTCTTTTTCAGTGAGCTTTCTGGTAACAGGAATGCTGCCAAAAAAATAGTCAGCATGCGTTGTACCCAAGCATTCTATTTCCTGCATTGCCTGCGCAAAAACAGTTGCAAAACTCGAATGCGTGTGAACAATGGCTTTAACGCCGCTGAAATTGCGGTAAATCTCCAAATGCGTCGGCGCGTCAGAACTGGGTCTCTTGGCGCCTTCAACAACCTTGCCTTGTAAATCCAACAAAACAATGTCTTCCGGCACTAGTTCGCCAAAAGGCACGCCGCTCGGCTTTATAGCAACTATTTTTTTTTCAGCATCAATCGCGCTCAAGTTTCCGAAAGTAAAAAGCACAAGGCAGTGCTTTTCCAAATCCTTGTTGCCTGCGCAAACCTTTTCCTTCAGTGCTTCGAGCATTCCAACAACCAATTATTCAAAAGACGGGCCCAGAGGGATTTGAACCCTCGACCTACTGCTTACGCCCTTGCCTTTTCTTTCTTTGGATAACCTTAGGCTCTTTTTTCCAAAAGAAAGAACGGCTTGGTAGAAGGCAGTTGCCCTATCCAGACTAGGCTATGGGCCCACATATCAAAAGATGGGTGGGAGAATTATTTAATATGTTTTCCATTTTGGCTGACATTGAACAATTCGCAGAAAGCGCCTTTTTCTTCAATCAAGCCGTTTTTTGCGTCTGCAAGCCATGCTTTTATCCTTGTTTCCGCAAAATCATTGCAAACAAACTTTTCCCGCGCAAAAGCCTTGAACGGCTTTTTTTGCCTTTTGCGGTAAAAAACCATGCTTTCCTTTGGCAGGACAAAAACAAACTCGTCAACCTCGCGCGCATAAGAAAGCTTTTCTTTTAGCTTGCCGTGAGTTGGCCGCGACAATACTTCAAAACCCAATGTTTTTCCGTCGCGTGCAAGCACCAAAAAATCAAACCTGCCTTCGCGCTCGCTTGAACCGTGCAGGTTGCAAAGCAAAACGTTTTGTTCCGGAACAATTTTTTTGACGGGCAAAATGTTGCGCGCGTGCATTTTGTGCAATTCATGCAGCGTAATCAAATGCAATATTTTTGTGAAATCATTGCCGTTTTGTTCCACAGCCCAATCGCCCCGGATAAAGTATTTATAATTGAAGGCGTTTATATTAGTTTTGTGGCAGAGCAAAAACAAACTGTCTGGATTGAAAAGGCAAAACAACAGTTAGTGGCAACCGCTAAACTTGCAAGAAGATTGCCCTGGCTGCCAATAACAGCATTCATTGCCGCAATACTGGCTTATTTTTTTCACGGGCAAATACTGGTTTTTTTGGATCTTTTTGGAAAAGTGGCTGCTGTCTTCTTGGCAATTGCAGCAATATTCCTGCTGGCAATAAAAATCCGTTTCCGCGAGCCCTCGCTGAAAGACAAGCTGAAGCGCAAAAGCGTGCTATTGGAAGAATTGAAAATTGCGGAAAACAAGTTTTTGCAGCACAAAATCAGCGAACAGGATTTTCAAGAGATTGCCGACAGAAACCAGAAAGAGCTCGTGGAATTAGAAGCAAACATTTCGAAAGAAATGCAGATGCTCGAGAAACAAAAAGAAGAGCTTGAACCACTGGAAATCAGCTCAAAGCGCAGGCACCAGCTCAAAGAATTCCTCAAAAAAAAGGAAATAATAGAAAACGAAATCAGGATAGCGGAAGCAAAATACCTGAAAAGAAAAATTTCCGCGCCCACTTATCGGGAAATACTGAAAGGCAAGCAGCAAGAGCTCATAAAGCTCGAGGCCGAAATCAAAAAGATTTATTCCGAAGAAAGCGTTGACAAAATAAAAAAAGAGCTGGCGGAAAAGCTAGAGGCAGTAGAAAAAACAGAGGCACAGAAAAAAAGCGACCTTTCCGAAGAAATCGTTGAAGACCTTGAAGAACAGGAAAAAAAAATAGAAAAAGAAAAAACCTGAATCACTGCTTGTTCAGACTATTGCTGCAATTCTTTTTCCGAATTCCCGCGCCTGCTCCAGCTGCTTTTTGCTGATTCCCAACAAATAGGCAACAGTCAAAGAATCAGTCACGCTTGCGTTCCTTGCCTGAAGCATTCCCGAAATCTTTTTCAACGCAGTGCCTGGCACGCCAAAACAAGTCAAAAAAACAATTGCCTTTTTTCCCTCGATGCCAGAACACTGGCGAATGTATGTTTCCATTGCCTTTGAAATCTTGCGCTTTGGCATAAGGCCAAAAACAGGCGAACCAAAAAACACTGCATCGCAATCGCTGACATCCAACTGCACTGGCTTCAATTCGACATCGTCATTTCTTTTCTTTTCTTGGGCATTTTTGTTTTTTGTTTTCTTTTTTTCCAGCAACTCCAGCTGTGCAAAATCAACTTCCGCGCCATTTTCCCTCAATCCGGCTGCAATAGCGTCTGCAACGCTTTTTGTCCTGCCAGCCTTTGAAAAAAACACGATCATTGCCCGCAAAAAAAAACCACTCTAAAAAAAGGCAGCAAGAGGATAATAAAAGTTTTGTTCAACATGACAAAAAGCAAGTCAAACAATAACTTAAAAAAACAAAACCACTAGTCCTTGATATAATAAGCAATTCCTAAAAGGAGGGGTGTTTTTGAAAATTTTGATTGTTTCACTGGTTTTTTTTGTCAGCCTTGCATTAATGCTGCCGGGCGCGTTCGCAGCAACAACTACAACAACGGATTCAAACAACGGAACACTGTACGTGCAAGTTAAAGACGCAAGCACTGGAGCGCCGATTTATTTGGCAAGAATAACAGCAATCAGGACAAGCAGCTATTTGGTCAAGTATTGCAGCACTGACCGCAATGGAATTTGCTCAATCAGCCTGCCGCCGGCATATTACAGTGTTAGCGCAACCGCAACAGGATATGTGAGCAAAGCTGTTGGAGCAACAATAACCGCAAACAAAACCACTGCAGTGACAATTGCATTGTCCAAGCAAATAGTGCCAAAAACTGGTTTTATTGATGTAACAGTGCGGGACTATAGAACTTGGTTTCTGTTGCAGGGAACAAAAATAGCTGCACTGCGCATCGGTGGCACGGCATATGGTGTTTTTTGCGTTACTGATGCAAACGGGCACTGCCTAATGCGCGCGCAAATCGGAGACTACAATGTCACGGCTTCAAAAGCAGGGTATTTTCCCGACTCAAACAGGATACGCGTTTTGGAAAATTCAACAGTTCGGGTGAATTTCTTTCTAAAATCTCAATCTTCGCCGGGATACCTGTGGGCGCGCGTGACTGACTCAAACAACAATCCGATTGAACAGGCAAGAATCTTTACAGACACAAACTATGCAATATGTTACACTAATAGATACGGAAACTGTTCAACCCAAATGAAAACAGGAGACTATAACATGACAGCAAGCAAAATTGGCTATCTCTCTGACTCAAAAAGCGTAAGAATAATCGGAGACACCACAACAAACGCAAATTTTGTGCTGAGGCCAATAAATAATTAGCCCGCAGCGGCAATGAAAAGAATTGGATAAAAAAAACCCAATTCTTTCTTTTCTTTTTTTTATAATCCGCTATTGCCAAAAAAGCAGAGTGCAAGGGAACTGCATTACATAAATTATGTGATGCAGGAGGGCAGATTCGGACTGCCGAAAGCCACTAAGGCGGTAGCCCCTCGAGCTACTGGAATTGACCGCTATCCGACTCCTGCAGCCTTTTTAAGGCTGGCGAAAGCACAACCTTCGGTTGGGCATCGCTTTGCGATACTAAAGAAAAAGAATCAGATAATCCTTTTAAAATCTGCGTTCTTGAAAAAATGAAAAAGAACCCGCGTTATTTTTTTGTTTCAGTTGTTGTGGTGGTTGTTTTTACTGCCATTGCGGGCGCTGGAACAAGCTCTTCTTTTGTTTCAACAACAATTTTTTTTTCTTCTTTTTGAACCTGCTTTTCGACTGTTTCAAGCTCTTTTTCCTTGTGCGCGAGCCTTGCAAGAGCATAATAATACGCGTTAATGATTGCATCCAGGTCGAGAGAGCGTTTCAAGCCAAAGCGTGCAACCTCTTCAAAATAAATCTGCACTATTTTTACTGCAACTTCTTCGTCAGACAACATTGCCTGTTTTGCCATTAATATCCACCTCAAAACTCGGATTTTTTTATTTTGCTTTTTTTTACTGCCTCGATAATTTCCGGCAATTCAATGCCAGAACGCTTTACGCGGCACAACGAATAAAAGTATGCGTTAATGATTTCATCCAAATCAAGCGAGCGCTTGAAACCCAAGCGGGCAATTTCCTGGAAATACAATCGCACCATTTTTAGTGCAACATCCTCGTCTGCAGGCGCAATTGTTGTTTGCAAGCTAGCAGTGCTGATTGTTTTTGAAACAATGGATTCAATTTTTTCAAGAGAAGGAAAAGATTCCCTCACTACCGTTGTTCTTTTTGTGAAAGTTCTCTTTTTTGGAGTGCGCTTGCGAACAACGCGCCTTGGCTTTTTCTTTGCCCTAATGCGCCTGACAACAATCTTTGGCTTTGAGCGCACTCTGCGGACAATGACTTTTGGCTTTGAGCGCCTGACAACAATTTTTTCAACAATGCGCGTTCGCGCTCTCGGCTTCCTGCCGGATTTGAACAATTTCCATGCGGCAACAGCCTGCTTGAAGGTTTTGCCCATTCGCATTTGTGCTGCAATAAACTGGTTATATGCCGATGGCCTGCGCTTGTTCAAGAGCTTTTTGAAGGCATTCCAAGCAGAAACAGCCTGCTTGAAAGTCTTTCCGGCTTTCAATTGCTTTCGCATGAAAAGATTGTATTCGTTCAATTGCCTGCGCGCGACTTTTTTCTTTTGGAGTTTTTGCATTTCTTTTTTCAGCATTGTCATTTCAGAACCAAGTTTTTTTGCTTTAGTGGCGGCTTTGTCAGCGCTCTTTTTCGCAAGTTTTAACCGCTTGTCGTCTTTCTTCAGCCCCTTTCGCAGGCTCTTAATCTGCTTTTTCAGGCGCTTTGTAGGAGTTTTGACTATTTTCACTCTAACCCTTCGAGTTGCCATGATTAACTACTTCCCTCAAAATCGTTAAAATACTCTTCTTGCGTGGTTTTTTAAAGGCTTTCGCTGTTCTGCCGTCTAAACAAATATAAAAAAAGAAAAGAAAAAAGAAATAGTGTTTGTTTTATGGCGTTAACGGCGGCCTTTCGTCTGTTACATAGTATAGGTATGCGTAGACTCTAGTCATTTGTGCGATAACGCTTGCAATAAAGCCTGGCGCCACGCGTTTTGCCAAAATCAGGCAAGTTACAAAGTTTATCATGACAAGAATTCCCGCAATTACGCCAAACACGCTGAGAATAATCAGTGCAATTGTGCCGTAAACAAACCTAATTATTACCTCTAGCCTGCTCGCGTCTCCCCCGGGAGTTATTTCTACTTTCACTGAATCCAAGGAATCACCTCTGGCAAGAAAAAGGCGTTTTTCCTTTATTAACCTTTCCACTAGCGCAGCTTTGCCTATAAATTCTTTTTAAATCGCCTCTTTGTGGGCAAGATTGACTTTATAGGCAAAGCCGTCGCTGCAGATAAGTTTAAATAATGAGTGAAACACATTTCACCTATGTCTTGTGGCGATTACCACTTGTTTTTTGGGTTGCTTTCCAATGAGCTAAAAATCGGCATTATTGAAAAGCTTCTTTTTGCCCCGCTCAGCGTTTCTGTTCTTGCCAATGAGATTATGGAAGAGCGGAGCAAGGTTTCCCACGCATTGCTTGCCCTGAAGAAGTGCAACATCGTGAAAGCTGAAAAGGCCGGAAAAGAACGTATTTATAGCGTCAACAATAAAACAATTAAGCCGATTTTTGAGCTGGTTGACAGGCACGTGAAAGAGAATTGCATTTATTGCAGAGCAAAGAAAAGGAGCTGATTTTTGTGGCAAAGAGAAGCATAATTGAAGTTGATGAGGATAAGTGCAATGGCTGCGGCTTGTGCATTCCTAATTGTCCTGAAGGCGCATTGCAAATAATTGACGGTAAAGTGCGGTTGGTAAGTGATTTGTTTTGTGATGGTTTGGGCGCGTGTGTTGGCCACTGCCCGCAAGGCGCGATAAAAGTAGTAAAAAAAGAAGCAAAGCCTTACCGCGAAACGGAAACAATGAAAAATATTGTAAAGCACGGCCCCAACACAATAAAGGCGCACTTAAAGCACTTAAAGGAACACGGAAAAGAAAAGTTGTTTAGTGAAGCAATCGCTTTTCTGAAAAAGAAAAAGATTCCCGTTCCAAACGTTGAAAAACAGCCAATGCTTCACCAAGGCTGTCCCGGCGCAAGAGTAATGGATTTTTCTGGCGCAATTAAATCCAGCAATAAAAGCAAACAAGCGCCTCAAAGCGAACAAGAGTCTTCTCTCAGGCAGTGGCCAGTGCAATTGCACTTGGTTCAGCCGACTGCTCCATTTTTCATCGGAAAAGATGTTGTTATTGCTGCAGATTGTATTGCTTATGCTTTGGGAAACTTTCATTTTTATTTAAAAGAAAAAAGCCTTGCGATTGCGTGCCCAAAGCTTGACGAAGGGCAGGAAGAGTACATAGAAAAAATAACTGCGATGATTGACAATGCAAAAGTTGATACTATTACTGTGATGACAATGGAGGTTCCTTGCTGCGGCGGCCTCTTAGAGATAGTTAAGCGTGGAGCAGAACACGCTAAAAGAAAAATCCCTATCAAAAGCCTTGTTGTCGGGATACAAGGAAACATACTGCAAGAGGGATTGGTTTGAGATAGCAAAAACCAAAATATTGTGTAAAAAACAAAAATTCTGTGTAAAAAGCGGTCAAAACCAAAGACTATTTACACAAAGCCCACTAGCGCACGTTCAAGCTGACTTTTTAGTGTTTTGTGCGGGAAAACGGCCATTTGGCTGCTTTGGCAGCGCGAGCGTGTTTTCTTTTTCTTTTTGCAAAAAGATAAAACGCCATAATAATTGCAGCGCCAGCAATCAACAGCAAACTAATGTTTTGTTCTATTGCCTCAAAGTTTTCTCCCACAAAATAACCCAAAAAAATCAAAATCAGGCTCCAAATGCCTGCGCCAAGGCAAGTGAAAAAGCAAAATTTTGGCAGGTTCATTTTGGCAAAGCCAGCCGGCAAAGAAATCAATTGCCGAACAACAGGCAATAGCCTGCCAACAAACGTGGTTATTTCTCCGTGACGCTCAAAAAACTCGTCTGATTTTGCAAGGCTTTCCTTGCTGAGTAAAAAAAACTTTCCATATTTGTGCAATAAGCTTTCCGCAAGCCCGCGGCCCAAATAAAGCGCTAAATAATAATTCACTAGCGCGCCAGCAAGGCTGCCCAATACTGAAGACAAAAAAATCAGTGGAATTGACATCTGGCCTTTTGCCGCCAAAATGCCTGCTGGAATCAATACGACCTCGCTTGGAAAAGGAATAAAAGAGCTTTCAATTGCCATGAGAACAAAGATTCCAAAATAGCCCCAAGCGCCAACTGCCTGCACTAAAAAATCAACCGCTTGGCCAAATAGTTCGCTAATCATTTTTCAAAACCAGACAATATTTTATTGAACACAATTATTTTTATGCCTTTTCAAAAAGCGCGGAGAGTGGGATTTGAACCCACGCGTGCTTGCGCACACCGGCTGCCTTACAAACAAATTCTACGTTTTCTCTTTTGGATAGACCGTAGACTTTTCTCTTTTCTGAAAAGAGAAAAGGCTTGGCTCAAGGCCGGCGCATTTACCAGGTTCTGCCATCTCCGCTTTTTTCATGGTGGTTATTACAAAATAGCCCGTGAAACAAATAAAAAGGATTGTCTTTCTGGTTTCAGTTCTAATATAACATATCATTTTGCGGGCTTTTGTTTTTCCAAAGGAATAAATAGCTTATCCCGCAATTTAATTAGTTATTAGGCTGTTATATGGCTTCGAATGATTTGTCCGATAAAATTTCTTTAAAGGATTGGAACACCAAATATTCTGCTTTGGTTGAATTGATTGATTCTGGTTCTGCAGAATCTGCCCAGTTATTGTTGAAGATTGCAAAAGAGGATGAAGATTTTCAATTTAGGGGCATTGCCATAAAGGGTTTTTTGAAGATTCATCCCGCAGGCATTTTGGATGATTTGGCAGAACTTGCAAAAAGCAGTGTTGTTGCAAATGACGAGTTTCCAGACATGCTGCGCTCTTGGATTATTCTGGCAATCGGCTCAATAAATGGCAAAAAAAGCATTGTTGTTTTGAAAAAGCTTGAAAAAGAATTAAAGCCGGTTGAAGCCAGCAGGGAAATGCATTTTGAGTCTTCTTTAGAGTTTTCTTTTTTGATGGCTTTTTCAAGGCTTGGGCAAAATGATTCTGCAAAAAAGCTTGTTGAATTATTGCCAAAGATTGAACAAAGAGAGCTAGTTAATGCCTTGAACGAAATTGGCTATTGCAATAACCAAATTGTTGCAGCAGGATTGGCAAAATTTTTTGATGACAAAAGGATTGGCTCCAGAATCGCGCCTATAAGGGATTATGCTGAGCCTCCAAAAACGCAAGAAGAAAAACAAAAAAGAGAAGAGATTGAAAAAGCGGCACATGTTTCTATTTGCGATGACGCTCTTTTTGCAATAACGCAAATTTTGAAAGGAATCGATTGGAGCTTCAATCCAAACCCAAAAAGGCATTATTCTGACAAGGAATTTGCGCTGGCAAGAAAAAAGATTGAAGCTTTTGGCAAAAAACAATAAAAGCAAAGGTTTTTTTGGGTTGCTGGAGATAATATTTGAAGAACTGGGGTGTTGAAAAATGGGAATTTGCCAGAATTGCAAGAAACCGTTTTATGGCATGGGATTGTTGTGCACTAACTGCAAGGAAGACGTTGCAGTAAACCGCAAGATTGAGCGGGAAGAAAGGCAAAAAAAGGATGATTGGCGCAACTTGTCGAAAGAAGAGCAAAAAAAAGTCATGCAGGAAAAGCGAAGGGACAAAGATTTTTGGCTCAAGAGCTAAAACAAAAGGCTTTAAAAAAATATTTTCGGATTAGTTGTAAATGAACAAAAATTTTTTGTTGGTTGTTTTGGCTGGCGCAATATTATTGCTTGCCTTGTTTTTTTTGTCACAACAAGCTGAAACCCCAAAAGACACAGCAGAGAGTGGAACAATGAAAGATAATTCTATAGCCGGCACAAAGGTTTTGCTAAAAACAAGCATGGGAAACATTACAATCCAATTGTTTGATGCCAACGCGCCAATAACAACAAGCAATTTCAAAAAGCTCGCGCAGCAGGGTTTTTACAATGGAACTATTTTTCACCGCATAATAAAGGATTTTATGATTCAGGGCGGCGACCCTACCGGCACTGGCATGGGCGGTCCGGGTTATACTATAAAAGACGAGTTTGTTCTAGAACTAAAGCATAGCAAAAAGGGAATTTTGTCAATGGCGAACACTGGCCAGCCAAACACCGGGGGCTCGCAGTTTTTCATTACGCTGGAGCCAACGCCCTGGTTGGACGGCAAGCACGCTGTTTTTGGCGAAGTTGTTGAAGGAATGAGTGTTGTTGACGCAATTGGAAGCGTGCAAACAGACGCAAACGACAAGCCGTTGAAAGAAATAAAAATAGAAAAAGCAGAAATAATAAAATGAAACAAGATTCCGCTTGCATTTTGCGCCATGTTTAAATACTACTTTTTACTAATAATGCATTGAATGCAAGGAAAACATGCTTTTCTGTTTCTTTTGTTGGTTTCAATAGCCGGCAGCGCGGTTGCACAGCAACCCAATGAAAACTATGCGCAGCAACAGGGAAATGTTACACAAAATTATGGTTCGCAACAGGCATATGCACCAAGCCAGCCTAGCATGCAAGGCGGCAACATGGGATTTGGCAGCGGCTTTGACATTGGAATGCCGGAATGGAGTTCTGCCGGCCCAGAGTATGTTGCGCAACAAAAAATGATTGAAAACATGACTACTGCCTATAATTGGGTTGCGTTGAATACTGCAAGGTTTGCAGACGGCTGCAAAACAAACAAGGAAGGATTGGTTAGTGAAATTACGTCAGTTATTCAGCAGGCACAGGAAGCTTCAAAAGCCTGCCAACGTTTTGCAACAGAGGCAAGCAATTGCAATCCGGAATTGTTTTGCTCGCGCTTCAGCAATGGCAGTTTGCCGTTGCCGCCGGAAGCAAGAATTGCAATGAAAAAAGCGGGTTATAATCCTGACACAATAAAAATTGATGACATTTCAGAAGAAATGATTATAAAAATGTGCCTGTCAATGAATGACACGGAAATAAATTCTCGCAAGCAAATGATTGAAAGCGCAAAAGAACAAGTCAGGCAACAGTTGGCATCGTTCAGGCAAAAATGCGAACAACGAAAGCAACAAATGGGCGGACAGCAAATAAGATTGCCAGATTTTAATCCGTTCCAGGGCGGGCCAAATGTTGTTGCCAACCAGCAAGACCCAAGGGGGCCACAGGGTGGTTGCCAGAGCCAACCGCCAGATTGTTATCCAAGGCCTCCGCCATTTTGCCAAAACGGCAATTGGGTTTGTCCGGAAGGAACACAACAGCAAGAAAGCAATGTTGTTTGCCCTGGTCAAGCGCCAAGCTGTGCACCAGCTGGAGCACCAATGTGCCAGAACGGCAACTGGATTTGCCCAGGGGAACCACAGCAACAACAGCCAATGCAACCGCAAATGCCTGTTCCGCAAGAGCCAGCGCCACAATTGCCAGTTCCAGAGCAACCAGCACCAACAATGCCGACTCCAGAACAGCCTGCGCCACAAATACAGGAACCCGCGCCTGCTCCTGCACCAGAACCAGCGCCAACTCCGCCTGCAACCGAAGGGCAAACTGCACCACAATTTTCTTTTATTAGAACAATCACTGGCCTTATAACCGGAACAAATGGAAGCGCTATTTGCGGCAACGGAATCTGCGAGCCGGATTTTGGCGAAAGCGCACAAAACTGCCATGACGATTGCCTGCCAGCAGCAGACGGCGTGCAAGGAAGGAGGCCAACAGAATATAATCCCCAACAACCAATGACCCAAGCAACAGGCGGCCAAGGCATGCGGCAACAAGGAGGGCAGGGAATGCCTGGTCTATCGCCAGAAATGCTATGCAACATGACTGATGAAGAAATAGTTGAATCTTACACCTCGCAAATGCAAACCGGAATGCCGCAAGAAGAGGAAATGGAATACAGGTGCAAAATGGAAAGCGGCAGAATGCTTTCAGAAATGAGCCGGTACAAACTAGAAATTGCAAAGTGCAAGGCAGATGCCGCGCTTGATTGCCAGGCAAAGCAACAGGCATTGCAAAACTGCAACGAAATGAAAGACAGCCCGGAAAAAATAGCCAACCTGATTGTGAACAACATGTGCAGGCGCTTTGGCACTACAACAATGGAAGCCGCAAAAAACAAATTGTATGCTGTTGCAAACAAATGGTACGAGTCTGACCCGGCGCTTGCAAACCAGTTGGGCGACACTGCAGACAAGACAATTGAAGACCAAAAAGCGCTTGGTGTGCTCAGTTATTTCTTTGGCAACGGGGAATACGCGTCAAAGCTTGAAGAACGCGCGCAAAAACTCAAGGAAGTGCGCGACAGGCTGAAAAGCAATGGAGTAACAGACACTGAAACCCTTGCAACAGTTGAAGCGCAAATAAACGAAATGGAAACAGAAAGCGGCAAATTCAAAAACTTTTTTGACGTAACGCGCATTGGATACATTTTCAGACAACAGTAACAAAAAAACCCGCATTTTTTTCCTGATTCTGAAAAAAATTCCAAAAAAATTATTTTTTTTTGGTTTTTTTAGATTAAGTTTTTAATAACTTGCAAAAATATTTCTTGTTATGGAAAAAATCGAACAAAAAAACTCGAACAACCATGCAGAAACAAAAAAAAGCAATGGAAAAGAGGCAAAATTAACCGCGAACCCGAAAAAATTTTTGTTTGTTTCTTGGGAAAGCCTTAGCGGCGACCTGGCATGGGAAATAAAAAAAGAAGGGCATGAAGTAAAAATCTTCATAAAAGCGGAAAGCGACAAGGATGTTTACGACGGATTGCTTGAAAAGGTTGATGATTGGGAAAAATTCAAGGATTGGGCCGACGTAATTGTTTTTGACGACATTGGATTTGGCGAGATTGCAGATTCTTTGCGCGCTCAAGGAAAGCTTGTGATTGGAGGAAGCAAATATACTGACAAGCTTGAAGAAGACAGGGAATTTGGGCAGAATGAAATGAAGCGCGTTGGAATGCTTGTTTTGCCGCACTGGGATTTTACTGATTTTGATTCGGCAATAGAATTCATCAAAACCAGTCCCGGAAGGTATGTTTTCAAGCCATCGGGTTACATTGACTCTGGCTTAAAAGGAATATTGTTTTTGGGCCAAGAGGAAGATGGAAAAGACTTGGTGGAAATTCTGGAACAAAACAAGAAAGCGTGGGCAAGAAAAATAAAGCGTTTTCAATTGCAAAAAATGGCTGTCGGCGTGGAAGTTGCGGTTGGCGCGTTCTTCAATGGCGAAGACTTCATTATGCCAATAAACGTTAACTTTGAGCACAAAAAACTTTTTCCAGGAGACTTGGGGCCATACACCGGAGAAATGGGAACACTAATGTTTTGGTCGCATACAAACGAAATTTTCAACAATACGCTAATTAAAATGAAAAACGACCTTGCAAAATCCGGTTACAGCGGATATGTTGACATTAATTGCATTGCAAACCCAAAAGGAATTTATCCACTGGAACTCACTTGCCGCTTTGGTTATCCGGCAATCAGCATTCAAATGGAAGGAATAACGAGCGAGTGGGGCGAATTCCTGCACGCGCTTGCAAAAAAAGAAAAACCTGAACTAAAAACAAAAAAAGGTTTCCAAATTGGAGTTATTATTGCAGTGCCGCCGTTTCCTTTTGACGACAAAAAGGAAGCGTTCATTTACAAAGACCTTTCAATCCTATTCAAAAAACCAAATTTGGACGGAGTGCATTTGGGCGACGTAAAGCTGTTGAATGATGTTTGGACAATTGCCGGAGATTCGGGTTATGTTTTGGTAATAACAGGCGAGGGAAATACTGTTGAAGAAGCGAGAAAACAAACTTATGCAAGAGTCAGAAACATTTTGTTGCAAAACATGTATTACCGCACTGACATTGGGTTAAAATGGTCAAGCGATTCTGACAAGCTGCACACAGAAGGATATTTGTACAAGTGAACTATCGCGAGTTTTGGCAAAAATTATTAACCAGAACGAAACTAATTCTTTTTGCAGAAGGGACCGAATGAAAAACTCTGAAATCGCAACAGTTTTTTTTGAAATTGCAGACATTCTGGAAATGCAGGGAGTGCAGTGGAAACCTCGCGCTTACCGCACTGCCGCAGTTTCCATTCAAAACCAAAGCGAACAACTGGAAGAAACTTACAAAAAAGGCGGAAAAAAAGCGCTGGAAGAAATTCCCGGCATCGGCAAAGCAATTGCAAAAAAAATAGAAGAAATTCTTGCAACAGGAAAACTGCAATATTTGGGCGAATTGAGAAAAAGCTTGCCTCTTGACGTTGAAGCATTGAATGCTGTTCCGGGCTTGGGGCCAAAAAGACTAATGGCATTGTACAAGAAACTAAAAATCAAAAACCTTGAACAATTAAGGCAAGCTGCCTTGCAGCACAAAATCAGTAAGATTGCTGGCTTTGGGGAAAAAAGCGAAGCATTGATTCTGGAAGGCTTGGGAATTGCGGAAGCCAGCGAGAGAATTCCTTTGGAGAAAGCTCTTTCAATTGCCCTGCCCATAAAACAAAGACTGCAAAAAAACAAGCTTGTGCTAAAGGTTGAAATTGCGGGTTCAATCCGCAGAAAAAAACCAACAATTCGCGACATTGACATTCTTGTTGCAACAAACAATCCAAAAGAACTAATGAATTTTTTTGTTGGGTTGCCTGAAGCGCGCGAAGTAATAATGAAGGGCCCTGCAAAGTCCAGCATTCGCACAATTGAAGGAATACAGGTTGATTTGCGTGCAGTAAAGCAAGAACAATGGGGGTCTGCATTGCTCTATTTCACCGGCAGCAAACAGCACAACATTGAATTGAGAAAAATCGCAATAAAAAAAGGATTAAAATTGAACGAATACGGATTGTTCAAGAGAAAAAAAATCATTGCAAGCAAAAAAGAAGAAGAAATCTACAAAGCGCTTGGCTTGCAATACCTTGAACCGGAAAAAAGGGAAAACTAGCCAAAACAAAAAAAAATTAATGCTTCTTATCGGCTGGCTCGCTAACTATTCTTGCTCTTGGGTTTTCGGCTTGCAAGTGTTCTTGCGCAAGCGCCAGAATTTTTTTTTCAACATCGCCAGTCCGCGCTACTCGTTGAATTACAAAAAGCTTGAAAACATTTGAGTCTTGTGTTTTTGTGGGCTCCTGGCAAGTCAATTGTGCAAGGCATTTGCCAGTGCTTGTGTCTAACAAAAAATAGTTCCTCCAAAACGGATCGTTTGGGTCGCCGGGCACTCTTTGGTGCCGGCATTTTCGCAATTCAAAGTTTCCCTTAACTAGCACGCTCACTGGTTTTTCCCGGCGTATTATTTCAGATACTTCGAATTCTTTCAGGACGCGCAATAATGCGCTTGCCTTTCTAAGATAGTGCGCTTCTTCTGCAGGAAGCGCGGCAAATTCTGAAAAACCGTCTCTTTTTTCCTGTGCTCCCTTTATCATCAGATTGCACAACGCGCGCTTTAAATCTGCAAGTTTTTCTTGCGCGCCAAGGATTCCTTTTTGCCTTAAAAACAATTCCAGATTGCGCCTTGTTTGCACTGAGTCGGCAGAAAACGTTCTGTCAAGGCAAGAATATGCGCTGCCAAAAATCCTCCTTTGCCTTGCGGTGCGCTTGGAGTGCTTTGGCAACCCTCTTGGCTTTCTCCTAATCGCCATAACAAACTTGGCAAGCTAAATTATTTAAGCAAATGCACCACAAAAACAAAAAAATGGAAAAAAAACAGGGGAAACCAATTAGCAGCCATTAAACCAGGCGTGCTGGCAAAACCGAAAAATTGTTTCCTGGAGAAAAATTAAAAAAAATTAGAATCTTAAGCAGGAGGTTGCTCAGGAGCAGGCTCTGTTGGCTGTTGTACTGGCTGTTCTATTGCTGGAGGAACTGGTTCTTGCGGAACAGGCATTTCCAGTGCTGGTTGTTCGGGAGAAGGGATTTCTGGCGGTGGTGTTTGTGGCGCTTCTGGTCCGGTTGGAGGTTGCCCTGGCTCTGGCATTTGTGGTTGTGGCTGTTCCGGACCAAGAATTTGCGGTGGCATTTGCTGCCCACCTTGCTGGCCTCCACCAGGCATGTTTCTTCCCATGAATCCTTTTGCACAATCTTCCGGAGAAGTTTCGCCAGACTGACAGCCAAAGTTAAAGCATTCTTCCATGTGCGATTGGCAAAAAGCATCGCATTCCTCCTTGCCTTGGCAGCCACCGGGCCCGAAGTTTGGGTTCATTCCGCGGGCAATCATCCTGCGCCCCCTTTCGCAATCTTGCTCAGCCCTGAAACCCGCTTTGCAAGAATACTCCAAGCATTCGCTTGCATTTGCTGGATTGTTGCAGAATGCATCGCATGCCTCTCTCCCCTTGCATCCTCCAGGACCACCAGCCATAGGGTTTATGCCTTTCGCTATCATCTGCCTTGCATTTGCGCACTCCTGTTCACTCATGAATCCTGCCTTGCAAGAAAAATCAATGCACGCTTGCGCGTTTGCCGAGTCATTGCAGAATGCATCGCATGCATCTTTCCCCTTGCAACCACCAGGACCACCAGCCATCGGATTGATTCCGCGCGAAAGCATTTGCCTCATCTGCTTGCAGTCAGCTTCAGGCATCAGACCATTTTGGCAGCCAAAGTTTATGCAATCTTCAGCATGCGCTGCATCATTGCAGTATGCATCGCATGCATCTTTTCCCTTGCAGTTTCCAGGACCCTTTCCACCAGTTTTTTTTGCCATTTCGTATTCTTCATCAGACATCATGCCATGCGAGTGCCCAAATTCTATGCAAGCGCTGAAATTTTCTTCCTTTTCACAGTAATTTTCACACTCATCCATTATGCAACCGCCAGGACCAGTAAAACTCCCGATTTTTTTCAGATTTGAAACTTCCTGTGCGGGAATAACCTGGTTTTTTTCCAGAAAATCCAGGCATTCGGAAAAATGCGCGTCTGCCTTGCAGTATTCCTTGCAGTCAGACTTGCTTTTGCATCCTCCGGGACCATTAATGTTGAAAGAGCCAAATTTTTTTATCATCCCAATGTCTTTTTCCGGCATAATCTTGTTGCCCTCGACAAATGCCAGGCATTCGAAAAAATGCGCGTCGTTTTCACAATAGGTTATGCATTCTGCCTCTGTCGCACAGTTTCCGGGAGTTTTTCCTGTTGCCGCTAGTTCAGCCATTTTTTTGTCTTCTTCCACAACCGTTTTTTCTATAATGCTGCTTTGCTCTGCAAAAGACAAGCACGCAACAGCATTCTCCAGTTTTTTGCAGTATTCTGCGCATTCTGGTCTCGAACCGCAGTTTCCCAGCACAGCGATTGGAAACTCCAATGCGGAAATTTTTGCCAGTTTTTCATCCAAGCCATACTTTTCCACGAACGCGTCGCATTCTTTTGAATTGTTGTTATCATCACAATATGCCTTGCAGTCTTCCTGGTTTTTGCAGTTTCCCAGCTCTTTTATTGGATAATTTATTCCAGCCAATGAACCAGCCAATGCAATAGAGCTCAATAAGATGAATGTTGCGAAGGCAATTATTGCCAGTTGCTTGTTCATTTTTTCTCCTCGCTTTCAAAAGGATTCTTGTATTCAAAAGGGTTTTCCGGATCCTTGAATATTGTTATTTGCTCTGGCAGTTCTTTGAAAGGGTTTCCCGGCATCCCTTCTGCAGGGTCAATGCCAAAAGAGGCTGCAAATTCTGGAAAACTTAATTTTATTGCATCTAGCGCAGGGGGAATAACAAAAAAGCTTAATATGACTAAAATAACAACCAGCACAGCAATCCAAGCCAAATACTTCTTCATAAAAGGAAAAGAATGCAAGTGCTATTTTAAAGTTTCGTAAAAAAAACCGCCTTGCCGCCAAAGCAGCAAAAACCGGCCCAGCAGCAAGCAAAATACTCTAAGTGCAACGTTGTAAAAGCAAAAATACCAGAATTAGCGCGGGGGACGCGCGAGAACCCAAAAGTAGACGTCGCCTCAATGATTTTCGGCTGTTTTTTATTAACTGAATTTATTATGCATAAAGTAGTATAAAATTGTTTTGCCTTTTTGTGTTTACTTGTCCAAGTATTTTACGTAAACCTTGAAGAATTTTTCAAAAGTGCTTTTGTATTTTTCAAGCATAAAGCGCTCAAGATTTGGAGAGTATCCTTTGTCATAGTCTTCCAGGCATTTGAAATAGGCAATTCTTTGGCTTTTCCTGATTATTAGCGGCGCATAACCGTTTCTTGCCAGAATAACATTAATTATGAAGCGCCCGACCCTGCCGTTTCCATCATCAAAAGGATGGATTTTCTCGAATCTGCCATGAAGATGCGCTGCTTTCTGCAAAGGATGCATTCTTTTTTGGTTATAATACCAGGCAATAAGCTCTTTCATTTCTTTTGGAACAAGCTCTGGCGGTGTTGTTTCAACTTTTCTCTCAACCAAATAATTCGGGATCTTTTTGTAGCCAGTTTCAATTTCCATGTCTTTTACCAGCAAGCGGTGCATTTTGGTAATGTCTTTTTCGCTAACACCAAACTTTTTCTTCAAAACCAAGTCAACAACTTTTCTGGAATTCCTGGTCTCATAGATTTCCCGCAATTCCTTGCCCTTAATCATCATTTTCTCAAACAAAACAATCGCAACATCTTTCAACGTCAAAGAGTTTCCTTCCAACGCGTTGGACTCATAAGTAAAGTTGACAGTAAATCGGTCAAACAAATCCTGCAATTGCTTTCTTGTGAGGCCAGAAACTATCCTCTTATACTCAAGTTTTGTCTGCTCGACTTTTTCAATTTGCTCTGCAGTAAAAACAGAATCCTCATCAAACAAAGAAACAGCCGCTTCTCTCCTCAGTTTTTCCTCTTTATCATTAAAAAAACCAAGAAGTTCAGGGGTAATCTTTCTTTTCTGAACAATCCGGCTAAGCTTCGCCAACTTTCCATTTGGCAATCTAACTGAATGAATCGCATAAAGGTATTTTTTGCCCTTCAACTTCCGCTCAAGAAAATAAACCATAAAGTAATTACACCCACAATAAATATAAACATATCGTTTTTGTGGGTGTATTCGCGGGGGACGAGATTCGAACTCGCGCTTCCGTGAGGAAACACGCTGACTGTACACAAAAAAGTGCGAAACAAAATCGTTTTTATGTACGTTCGAAGAACGTACGACGAACTTCGTTTCCACCGGGCGAAACCGGTGTTCCAGGCGTGCGCATTAGACCGCTCTGCCACCCCCGCAGTACAATAATTAATCGAGCCAAAAGTTTAAATAAAACGCGTTTAGTGCCATAAAAAGCGAGTCAGGCCATAAATGCGATATGCTGCGCCAGTAGTTCGCTTGTTCCTTCAACGTGCTTTCTTCCCTGGTCAATAACGGAAATAATCAGTTTTCCTTCTGGGTCTCTTCCAAGAACAAAAAAGTTTTTTATTCCGGTATCTGGCGTAATTGGTATTTTTTGGTTTACGTTATAGTTTACGCGCAATCCGTCTGACAATGCAAAGCAAGCCTGGCGAAAAACCAGGTCAAGTTCTTCTCTTGTTATCCTGTTTCTTGAAACAAATTCTTCTATTTGCCTGTCTGGAAGCGCTAGGCTTAACGGCTTTCTTCGAATCATTTTTGGAACAAGGCATTCCCTTAGTTCTTCAAGCGTTGGGGCATTAATGAATTTTCTTACAGTCAGCTTGTTTGAAACAAAATAATATGAAAGAGGCCTCACTACAAACCGAACACCGCGCTGTTTTTTTAGATAATTGTATATTGCGGTTTCCCCAACAAACTGTGTGAAACCGTCCGGCCTTGCAGTTTCAGGAATGCTTGCCCTGTAAACTTTCAGAACAACGGAAGGGCGATGCAATGATTTTTTTCCAGATCTTTGTTTTAACGGTTTTTCTTCCAAGGGGGATAAAACGAAAACCTGCGCGTGTACTCCTTCTCCAATAAATTTTGGCCGTATTCCTTTGGAGAATGTTACGTTGTCAGAATGCCCAACTGCTTCAACTCTGACTGCTTTTAATAGTTTTCTGTAATCTAAGAGAAGCCTTTTTCCACCGCGAGTAATAAGAAGGCTTTGACCTTTTTCCCGTCCTTTTGTATTTTGCAGTATTTCGCCAAATGCAGTCCAGTGCCTTCGAATTGAGCGGAATGGCATGATATAAAAATTGTCTTTGTACTTTAAAAAACATTGCAGAGATAAAAAAGAGGTAAAATATGAAGGCAAGCCAGGGATCTGCCACGGCTCTTTTTGAAAAAGCCGGTTGTCTCTTGAAAAAATTTTTTTAAAATTTTTTTTTAGAAACAGCAAAGCAGTGTGACTTGCCTCCTTAACTCCCAATACAGTGTAATTTTTTTGCGTGGTTGGGTTTAAATAGTTTTTGCCGGGCTACATAAAAAATCTTTTGTTTCTAAACAAACTATGGCGAGGCAAAGCAGGATTGTTGTTTTGGATTTTGGCGCGCAGTATGCGCATTTGATTGCCCGCAGGATAAGGCAATTGCGTGTTTTCAGCGAAATCCTCGACCCAAACTCTTCTGTAAAGGCACTGAAAGGGGCTAAAGGAATCATTTTAAGCGGCGGACCTGCAAGCGTTTACGAAAAAGACGCCCCAAAATTCAACAAAAAAATTTTTTCACTAAAGATTCCTGTTTTGGGATTGTGTTATGGCCACCAATTAATGGCGCACGCTCTTGGAGGAAAGGTTGAAAAAGGAAAAGTGCGAGAATACGGTTTTGCAGAGCTGGAAATAAAAAAGAACGCTGGCCTGTTTAACGGATTATCACAAAAAGAAACTGTTTGGATGTCGCACGGCGACAAGGTTGAAGAACTGCCCCCCGGATTTGAGGCAATTGCAAGCACTGTTGACTGTGAAAATGCTGCCGTGGCAAACGAGGAAAAAAAATTGTTTGGTTTTCAGTTTCATCCAGAAGTAACGCACACCCCACACGGCCTGAAAATACTGGAAAACTTTGTTTTTGGCATTTGCAATTGCAAGCCGGATTGGACAATTGGAAACTATGTCGAAAAAAAATGCTGCGAAATAAAAAAACAAGTTGGGGAAAGAAATGTTTTTTTGCTTGCTTCTGGCGGGGTTGACAGCACTGTCGCTCTTGCCTTGCTGGAAAAAGCGCTTGGCGCAGAGCGAGTTTATTCGCTGCACGTTGACACTGGCTTCATGAGAAAAAACGAAAGCAAGAATGTTGCAGAAGCGCTGCAAAAGCTTGGTTGTTCAAATTTTCACGTTGTAAATTCCCAACAAGAATTTTTCGAAGCATTGCGCGGCAAGATTGAGCCTGAAGAGAAAAGAAAAATCATTGGAGAAAAGTTTATTGAAATCCAGAACCGAGAACTCAGAAAGCTTAATTTGAATCCAAAAGATTGGCTGTTGGGGCAGGGAACAATTTATCCAGACACTATTGAAACCGCAGGCACAAAAAATTCTGCGCGAATAAAAACCCACCATAACCGCGTGGACTCAATAATGGAATTGTTGAAAGCAAATCTGGTTGTTGAGCCATTGAACCAATTGTACAAGGACGAAGTGCGAGAGCTTGGCATTGAATTGGGCTTGCCGGAAGAAATTGTCTGGCGCCACCCTTTCCCAGGCCCAGGCCTTGCAATCCGATGCATTTGCTCGGATGGAAAAACACAAGACCTTTCCGCGGTTGAAGAAAAAGCAAACGCGATTGCAAAAGAGTTTGGCTTGCATGCGATTGTTTTGCAAATAAAAAGCGTTGGCGTTCAGGGAGACGCAAGAAGCTATGCTCACCCTTGCGCTTTGGTTGGCAAAGCTGATTGGAAACAATTGGAAAAAGCCAGCACTCGAATTACAAACGAAATTTGTGAAATAAACCGCGTGGTTTGGCTCGTGCAACCGCAACAGCTTGAATCGGTTGAACTGGAGAAAGCGGAATTGTCGGAAGAAAGAATCTCGCTATTGCAAGAGGCTGATGCAATTGTGATGCAAAAAATCCGCGAGCACGGTTTGATGAAAGAAATTTGGCAGTTTCCCACTGTCTTGCTTCCCATTAAAGTCAATGGCATCGGGGAAAGCATTGTTTTGCGACCGGTTGACAGCACGGAAGCAATGACAGCCCGCTTTTATCCAATGAAAAAAGAAGCAATGGAAGAAATCACAAGCAAAATAATGCAAGTGCAGAACATTGGCGCTGTTTTTTTTGACATAACTCACAAGCCGCCAGCAACAATAGAATGGGAATAGTTGCGGAAGTAAATGGCACAAATGGCGGAAAAATGGCACGCAAACGGCACGAAACAAAAGAACCAAAAAAAGCCCCTTTCAGTTAGATAAAACAATTTCTTGCCGCTTGAGAAGAAAAAAGCAAATCTAGCCAATCTAATAAAAAAGCGACAGCGCGGGAATAATCAATCCACAAAAACAAGCCTTTCCCAAAGAGAAAAAACCCATAGAATATAATTCTCTTTTTATTTTTGGTTTTTTGATTCAAGAGTTTTGAGAAACAAATTCTAATTGGTTATTACAATGTCCTTGTTTTTGTGCTGTTGCAGTTTTGGCATTTGACTCCTCTTGCGCAAGATGGACAAAACATGCTTCCGCAATCTTCACATCGCATGTGTAACATAGTGTATTTTTTGCATTTTGCACAGTTTCCCATTTTGCTCATTTTTGTTTGCCTTTTTTTTCCAGTTTTTTTTTATTGCTTTTCTTAAGCTTTTCATATTTTTTTGGATTCTCATGATAGTATGCCAAATAGGGGTTATTTAGTGGATTGTGTGCCCAATCGTTTGTAGCCTCTTTTTTTTGGGTCGGTTTTCGATTTGTTGGTTTCATTTAAATATGGGTTTTGTAAATTTTGCAATGGGGTATACTATTTTTTTGTTTAGGCTAAAGCTGTAGAATTTTTTTAGCCATGCTCTTGGTTCTCTTGAAGCGATTGCTTGTTTTACGAAGTGGTTGTATCCCCAATCGCCTAGTGCTTCGTAGATGAATCTGTTTGAGACAGAGGCTTTTAGTTTGTTTAAGAGCAATTCTTTCCATAGTTCGTCGTAGTTTTTTTCTTCCGCTATGCTTTTTGCTGCGAGGTATCCTGATAAAAAGGCGTATTTCGTTCCAAAGCCTAATAGAGAGTCTTGAAAGTCTGCTGCTTCTCCTACAAATAGTTTTTGGTTTTGTATGTTGCTTTTGTTGATTGCGAATGTTCCGTAGCCTGCGAAGGGTTTTTTGTTTTTAATTTTTAGTTTTTTTATTTTTTTGATTGCTTGTAAGCTGTTTTTGAAACATTGGTTTGTTTTTGAGAAGTCTTTGAGTAAAACACAGCCTAGTGTTGCTTTTTTGTTTGCAATTAATAAATAGGCGTATCCTTTGAATGCGAGTTTGTTGTTTAAAATGAAGGTGACTGAGTCTTCGCTGTCTGTTTCGAAGACCATGCCTTTTGCTATTGCCCATTGCTTTTTTCCAGCAGGACCTGTGGCAATTATGTTGCATTCGTTTTCGGTTGCTTTTGAGTTGAATAAGATTCTTGCGCCTGCATCAAGGGCTTGTTTTTTTAGGTTTTCATCCAAACTATTTTTTTGGCCTCTTTCAATGAGATAGAAGAAATTCTTTTTGTCTTTTACTATAAACTCTTTTTTTAAATCGGTGTAAACTGATATTTCGTTAAAGCCTTTGTTCCAAAAACTGGTTTCAATGCCTGCTTCTTTTAAAATTTTTAGTGCGTCTTTTTCGTCGCTCCAGTTTTCTATTCCTTGGAAATCGTTGCAGAAGCGTTTTCCAACCGTAGAGGCTTTTTCGTAAACTGTTGCGTTAAATCCTTTTTTAGCCAGATTTATTGCTGCGGTTAAACCTGCTATTCCTGCACCCAATATTTTAATTGCATCAGGCATTCGTCAACAATATATTTCGTTAATAAGTATAACATTTTGTCCCTTTTTAAAGTAGACTCGGTTTTCGATTTGTTGGTTTCATTTAAATATTACTTTTCTCTTTTGTAAGTTGGGGGTGATTGTAAATGGTTTCGTCTTTGTCAACGCAAAAAATTGGTGGCTATGCTTTCATTGTTGGTATAGTGATTGCATTGCTTGCAGGAATTGCTGGCAGCTTAGTTGCTGGGTATGCCGGTGGAATTACTTTGGTTTTAGTAGTTCTGGGTTTGATTGTCGGCTACTTGAACATTTCAGACAAAGAAGTAGTAACATTCATTGTAGCATCAATTGGCTTGATTGTTGCCGGTTCAGCTAACTTAAAGGTAATTGATTCAATTGTTGCTGGCTTGGGAACAGTTTTGCAAGCAATTTTGGCAAACCTTGTGGTGTTCATTGCACCAGCAGTAATTGTAGTTGGATTGAAAACAGTTTATGATTTGGCAAAATCACCAGAAGCAAGCAAGAAATAAAAGAATAATTCTTTCTTTTCTTTACTGCTTTCTTAATTAGTGGAAGCTGAATTGCCATAACCTATTTTTTTCTTTGGCTTTCACTTAATTTTTTTTATCCTAACAAGATTTGTATCAGTACTGGCTTTAGCCATTGGAATTCCATTATTGGGCCTTTTCTTAGGAAAATTTTGTCGAATAACGCGATTTTTAGGTTCCCTGTTTTTGGGGGTTTTTTTATTAGTTTTGTAAACAGTTGTTTGTGGATTCCTAATGCGAGCCTTGCAGCTGTTTTCTTTGAAGAAAAACCTATTTTTCCTTTCCTTATTAAAAGCATAAAGCTTACTTCTGGAGAGCCAACTAAATCGATTCTAATGGTTGTATCAGGCAAATGAGAAACCAGTTCTCTTGTTTTCTTTCTTTTTTTAATTTTTTGAAACACTTTTCTTGCTGTTGCCAGTAACTGTTTTTTGCTTAATTCTTTTTTTTTGTTTGCTGACTGCTTGCCTCTGCTTGTTCTTGCATGCAGTTCCCTAAAGTTTTTCACAGCAGATCGCTTTCCTTTATTGGTGCAGTAAGGTATTCGCTTAACTCGCTTACCTTTTTTTCTTTTGCTTTTAAGTAATAAATTTTTTGGTATTGAGCGACTTTTTCTTTTTCTTTTAATTCGATTACTTTTATGTCTTTTGCGAGTTTAGACACTACATTGTGGAATGCCCCCAAAAAGAGCACGCCTGTTTCACCTTCCCCCAGAGACTTGTTTATTGTTTTTGCAATAAACTCGTCTCTTTTTTTTAACAAATTTCCTTTGCTCAACTTATAGCGCAAATATGCAATAAATTTTTTTATCAGGTTTTTTGATTTTGCGAGCTCGATTATGTAAATTGCTTCTTTTTTAACCAAGGAAAGGTCTTCTGTTTTCATGATTTTTGCGCCTTTACTGGTTAGGTCTCTGATTATTGCATAGTTTCTGCTTCCTCTTGATGCTGCTTCGTTAACAATTTTTTCACCGGTTTCTCCTTCAGCAACAAGGCTGTCTTGAAATATTTTCAATCCCTTTACATTCGACTCATAAAAATAGTTTTTAATTGAATCCCAAAACAAGTCAATTGTGTGCAAATGCTTTTCCCATTTCTCTGGTCCAATTAATTTAATTCCCTTGCTTGTAACATCACTTGCAATGCTGCCAAGGTCTGCAGCGGAATGCAGAATCGGCGCAAACAACAATTTCCTCACAGCAACCCCTCTTTTTCATACTGTTCTTTCACAATTCCTTTTTTATCTATTTCTTCAGATACCTCTGCCTCAATTGCATCTCCCACCCGTACTCCGGCCTTTCTCATATCCTCTTTACTCATTTTGGCTAAAATCTTTTGCCCTTCTCTAACAACCCTTACCTCTCTTTTCTCTTCCTTTTCTTTCTTTGATTTAACCTCTTCAAATGCTTTTTCAAAATGCTTAGGCTCAATCTTGAATTCCTTAACCTCTTTTTCAACCTCGCTTTCCTTCCTTTTCTTTACAAATTCCCTGATTGCAAGTTTTGCTGCCTCCTCGCAAATTGCTTGAATATCTGCCCCACTGAACCCCTTTGTTTTTTTAGCAAAGGAAATCAAATTAACATTTTTAGCCAATGGCTTTCCTTTAGAATGAATATTAAATATTTCTTCCCTGGTTTTTTCATCAGGCAATGGGATGGAAATAATTTTATCAAATCTTCCTGGTCTTAGAAGCGCTACATCAATCAAATCTTTTCTATTGGTTGCACCCAATACCAATACATCTCTAAGGGTTTCAACTCCATCCATTTCAGTAAGCAGTTGCGATATAAATCTTTCTGCTACGCCTCCATCCCCGCCTCTACTCCCTCTCATTGGAGCAATTGCATCCAATTCATCAAAGAAAAGAATACAGGGAGAAGCTTGCTTTGACTTTCTAAATATATCCCTTAGCCTTTTCTCTGACTCTCCAACATATTTGCTGATAAGCTCCGGGCCCTTAATTGAAATAAAGTTTATTCCTGATTCATTTGCAACCGCTTTCGCTAGAAGGGTTTTTCCAGTTCCTGGCGGGCCCTCCAACAAAATTCCCCTTCGGTTTCTAATATGCGCGTATTCAAATAATGCAGGATATTTAAGAGGCCATTCAACCGCTTCAATTAGCTCCCTTTTTGCTTCCTCCGAGCCCCCAATATCACTCCATTTAACTTTTGGAATTTCAATGAATACCTCTCTCATTGCAGATGGTTCGATTGATTTCATTGCCTCATAGAAATCTTCCTTTGAAATCTTTAAATTGTCTATAACCCTTTGGGGTATTTTTTTGTTTATATCAATTTCAGGCATTATTTTTCTCAATGCATGCATCCCTGCTTCTTTGCAGAGTGAAGCAATATCTGCTCCAACAAATCCATGAGTAATTGAAGCAAAATAATCCAAATCAACATCATTAGCTAGAGGCATGCCTCTTGTATGGATTTGGAGCATTTCTTTTCTCCCTTTTTTATCTGGTACGCCAATTTCAATCTCCCTATCAAACCTGCCGCCTCTTCTCAATGCTTCATCCAATATATCAGGCTGATTTGTTGCAGCAATAACAATTATTTCCCCCCTAGCCTGTAATCCATCCATTAAAGAAAGCAGCTGCGAAACTATCCTTCTTTCAACTTGTTTTTCACCAGACATTTCTCCTCTCTTGGGGGCAATTGAATCAATCTCATCAATGAAAATAATTGCAGGGGCTGCTGCTTCTGCTTCAGCAAATATTTCCCTAAGCCTCTCCTCGCTTTCTCCATAATATTTTGCAACTATTTCAGGGCCTTTGATTGAAAAGAAATTTGCTTCCGATTCATTTGCAACTGCTTTTGCTAGGAGGGTTTTTCCAGTTCCTGGGGGCCCGTACAGCAGCACCCCTTTAGGCGGCTCAACCCCAATTTCCTGAAATAATTCAGGATGCCTCAAAGGCAATTCAATCATTTCCCTAACAAGCCTAATTTCTTTCTCTAACCCGCCAATGTCTTCATAAGTAATTTGAACTTTTTCGGCTTCTTCAACTGCTTTTTCTTTTAAAACAACAACTGTTTCCTCTCCAACAATTACTGGCCCAGACGGTTTTGTGTTGATAACAATAAAGGTAACAGGGCCTCCAAGCATTTCAACTCTAACCCTTTCATCAGTGATAATTGGCCTGCCTTTAAGAACTTTTTGCAAGTACTCTGAACCTTTAATTATTCTAATTGGCCTTGTGGGGGCAATAGTGATTTTTTTTGCTAAACTTGCCTCTGTTTTTGCTATTACAGCCTTATCGTTTATTCCAACACCCGCATTGCTTCTGGTATCTCCATCAATCCTAATAATTTTTTTCTTTGAATCTGCTGGATAGCCAGGCCAGACAATTGCACAAGCAACCTTTTTTCCCTTAATTTCAACAATGTCACCACTAACCAAATCAAGCTCTTGCATATTCTCTCTGTCAATTCTTGCAATGCTTCTTCCAGCGTCTCTGTGCTCGGCTTCTTCAACTGATAGAATCATTTCTTTAGCCATTCTTTACCCCTTTTGCTTTCTTTAACTTAATTTCCAGGATATTATTTTTGAATTTCTTCTCTACTTTTCCTTTCACAGAGCAGGGCAGTTTAACCTTTTTCTTTTGCTTTTTTGCCCCTATCGAGAGAATTTTTCCCTTCAAATTAATTTTTATGTCTTCCTCTTTTACATCGGGCAGCTCGGTTATTACCCTTAGTTCATTTTTCCCCTCAAATATGTCAACCAAGGACTCCTTCTCTTTCAGCTCCTTTTCACTTAACTCGACCTTTTCAACCTTTGGCGTTGCTCCAACAAAATGCCTTCTTATTGGCCTGCTAGTTCCCCTAATGGATCTTATTGAAAAATTGCTTTCAGTTCTAACTCCTTCCTTCAATCTTTCCCCTATTTCTTTATTCACTTCCTTAAATCTCTGCTTGAAGGCAAGCGATTTCTCTGCTGCCTTAATCAAACCACCAAGCCCAAACAAGCCAAGTACCTCTTGTGCTATGTCTGTTTCTTCTTCAGTCTTCTTTTCTCTTTCCATTTTTTCTTTTTTAGGCATTTTATTCCTCAATTATTTTTGTAAAAGAGTATGGTGCCCAAGGGCCATTAAAGCGGACAGCGAATTCTTTTTTTTCATTGATTTGTGCGAGTTTTTCTTCAAGTTTTTTTGCGTTGTCTTTGTGCACCAAACAACTTAAGTTCAATAAAATTCTTTTATTTTTCCAGTCCTCAACCGATGCCCTAAAACCAGAGTTGATTTTTGTTTCCTCAATTAGTTTTTTAATCTCGTTTAATAAGAATGTTTTGTATTCAGCTTCTTTGTGCATTGATTCCTTTCTATTTTGTTCTTGTTGCAAAATGAATGACTTTACACTAGTTAAAACACTTGCTTTTTTTTGCAAGTAAGGTGGAGAGTAAAATATTTGCACTCCATATTCTCTCTTGTCTTTTTTTTTCTCCAATTCTGATTTAATTTTTTTGTACTTTAGCCTCAGCAACTTATTCAAATTCTCGCTTTTAACCACGGTTCCAACGTTGAATGGAATAACTGCATTAAATTCTTTCATCATCAAATCCAGGATATATTGGTGGCTTATTGCTAAATCTGTTTGTCTCTTTTCCCTCAATTCTTTAATGGCGCAAGGCTGAACAAAAACACTAACGAGCTTATAGGGAATAGAGTAAACCTCTTGCCCTTGAAGCCCAATGCTGCCAAAGCTTTTCTTGATTCTTTCATTTACTATGCAGTAAAGATACAGTTCTTCGCTCATTTTTTTCACTTAAAGGAGTAACAATTTTTTCTTTTTCCACAATTCTTGCTCTCTCTTCTCTTGCAATTGCTCTCAATGCTTCGTCCCAGTCTCGCATCATTCCGTATTCAAGCATTGTCTCCATGCCGGCTATTGCTGCCTTTAAATTGACTCCAATCAAGGGAATGTCTGCTACTGAAATAATTATGTCAGCATTAATCAATAGCCCTTTATTTAATGCTCTGTCCAATACATCAACCAGCGTTGCGTTTTTTTCTCTTGTTGGCTCCATTTTTTTTCACCTCATGTTACAAAGGAGTAAGCGGGCCAGGGCCCAGTGAATCTTACGCTAAACCCTTCTTGTTTGTTTATTTTGTCTAATTCTTTTCCGAGTTCTTGGACCTTGTTTTTTTCTACTAGGCAACTCAAATTCATTAGCATTTGTTTTCCTTCGATTTTTTTGTTTTTTTCAATTTTGGTGTCACCGCAGCATTTTTTTATTTCGGAATAAAATTGCTTGAATTTTTCGTCAGCCAGTTTTTCCATTTCTTGTTTTAAGATTTTTTTTATTTTTTGTTTTATAAAGTATGCTTTTCCTTTTGTGGTTTTTTCCATTTCTTTTGCCAGGCTTTTGATTTCTTCTTTTATTTGGCTTAACTTTTCTCCAATTATTGTTGGATCCCATGCTATTTGCACGCTGAACTCTTGTTTCCCTTTTATTTTTTCGAGGTTTGTTTCAAGCCTTTGCTTTTCGAGTTGCAGCCAATCGGCTACTTGTTTGCTTGCGTCTTTTCCTTTTATTATTACGTCAAAGCTCAAGGGAATGACTGTTTCAAATTTTTCTTGTGCTTTGTCTATGACGTTTTGGTGTGTTTTAATCCATTGCTTTACTTTTTCTTTGTCTTTTGAATCATATGCTTTTGCTTTGCAGCCATGCACTATTGCAATTAAGCCATTGCTTGGAATAGTGTAGACTTCGTTGCCTTCTATGCCTATTTTTCCAAGGCTTGTTTGCGTGCTGCCTTTTGCTATGCAGTACAAGTATCTTCCTTGTTCTTCTTCACTCGCTAAATTCTCCATTTTTTTGGCCTTTTTTAAACTGTTGTTGTTTCTGTTTTTGGCTCACTTTTTTGGGTGTCTTTTTTTTTGTTCCAGCCGCACTCTTTGTGGAAAAACCAGTTGGTTGGAATGTTTTTTCCGCATTTTGGGCAAGGTTTTTCCTCTGCTTTTGTTGTTTCTGTTGTTTCTTTGGCTTGTTCCTCAACTGGCTGTTCCGGTTCCTCTGTTTTCTCTTCCACTATTTCTTTTTCAGTCTCTTCCGGCTCTTCTTCGACTACCCCTGCATTCTCAGCTTCGCCCAGCTCCTTTTCTGTTGGTTCTTCTTGTTCAATTTCTTTCGATTCTTTCTCGATTGATTCCTCAGGTAATTCGTCCTCTTCAATTTCGATTGGTTTTTCTTCAGTAATTTCTTTTATTTCCGGTATTTTTATTGGTTTTGCAGCAATTTCTCTTGGTTTTTCTTCTGGCTTCGTTAGCTTCTTTTCAAGCAGCCTCTTCTTTTTGATTGGTTTTGCTGGTTTTTTTGCTTTTTTGGTTTTGGTACTGGTTTTTCTTTTGTAAATTGTTGTCTGTTTCGTTTTTTTCATTGTTTTTTGCCTCCTTTTCTTTTCTAGTTTTTTTTGCTTATTGCTTTGATTTGTTCTTCGTTGATAATTTTGTTCACTAAATCGTTTGCTAAATCGTCCAATCCATTTCTAACGCTTTGCACTGCTTCGTTTAATCCATGTTCTTCTTTCATTTTTTCGATGGCGTTGTCAAAGTCTTCTAGTGCTTTTCCAAGTCTTTCCTCTTCTTCCTCTGTTAGAGAGCCTGCTTCAATTCTCCTTATTGCCTGTAAGCGCAAAGCGTCTCTAATTATTTCAACTATCGCCAGCACTAATCCCATTACGCCGTTTTTTAGGCTTTCTTTGTCATCGTTTTTTAAATCGATTTTTGTAACCACTCAATTCACTCTTTTCGTCCCTTTCCCTAATTTTTCTTCAATTTTTTTATTAGCTTCTTCGAACTTTTTTTTGAACAGTCCTGTTTTCTCCGCTTCTTTAACTAATCTGCCTAATCCTAATCCTTTTAACACTGCTTGCACTATTCCTTTTTTTTTCTTTTCAGGCATTTTATTCCTCTTTCCAGACTTCTTCAAACTAACCATCCCCTTTTTTTTCTTTTTTTTCGAGTCATGGTTTCTACTTCTTTAACTTGATTTCTAGTACCCCGTTATTGTATTTTTTTTCAATTATTTCTTTTGCAGGGGCGGGCAATGGAATTTTTTTGCAAATTTTTTCATTTGATTTTTCTGCTGTTACTATTAATTCGTTTTCACTGATTTCGGCGTTAATGTTTTTGCTTTCGGGCAATTCCATTACAATTTTTACATAATTTTTTTCGTCAAAAACCTCGACTAGTTCTTTTTTTTGTTCTTCAACTATTTCTGTGGCGTTTTCCAGCCACCAAGAAAACAATACTTTTTTTCCTTCGCTTGGATCAATTGCGCTTTCTTTGAAAAAAAGAATTGGGTTGCCAAAAATTTTTTTGGTCAAAGGGTTTATTATTTCCTTGATTTTGATTAAAGTAACGCTGTCATTTTCATTTATTAAATTGCTTAATTCGTTGATTTTTGCATGTTTTTTTGTTAAGAGATATGAAACGATTGCTCTGCTTTTATCATCTAATTCGTTCATGAACAAGTTTACTTTGCTTTGTTTGGTTTCCATCCACATCTAAAACAACCATCCTCTAACAAAATTTCTTTAACCAGCCAAGTTCTGCATTTTGGGCATTGCCTTCTGTAGGCAATTTTTTGGTTTTGCAGTTCTTTTCCTACTTTTTCATTAATTTTTCTGATAATTGACTGGGAAACTGGGTCAATCATTGCAAAAAACCTTCCAGAGTTTTAATGGATTTCAATTTTTTTCAAAGCCTTTGCTTTTGCTGACTCCCAGCCGCACCAAATGCATTGCTTGTTCAGCAGTTGTTCTGTTTCCACTTTTTTGCCGCAGTTTGGGCACTCTTCTTTTCCCACCATTGCTTCTTTCCATGCGGCTGTTTCAATGTTTGTTCCGCTTGGAAACTGCAAGCCGTATTTTGCGGCTGTTTCAAATGAAGCAAGCGCTGCCCTGATTTTTATTCCAAGCAGTTCTGTGTCTGCAACTGAGACAGTTATGTCTGCGTTGATTACTAATCCTTTTTCTAGTACTCTGTCGATTACTGCTGCCAAGCCTGAGTCTGTTTGAGTGTTTTTTTCTGGTTCTAATGCTTCTGGTTCTATTATCTCCAATTCGCTTTTTTCTTTCATTTTCACCTTAACCTCCTAATTTGTATCCACACCAGGGACACCCTAAACATAATTCTTCTTCATAAACCTTTTTTCCGCATTGGGGGCAAGTTTCTTTTGTTAATAGTTGTCTCCATGCTTTTGTTTCAAAATTAATTCCTTTTGGAAAGGGCACGCCAATTTTTGCTGCTGTTTCAAACGAGGCAAGAACAGCAATGCTTTCCAATTCAATTAATTTAAAATCATCCAAGTAAGCCCTAATTTTTGCGTCAATCACTATTCCTTTGTCTAGCATTCTTTCTAGTATTTGCTTTACTCCGTGTGATTGATAGCTTTTTGGCCTTAAGTTGGGCATTTTTATTCTCCCCGAAATTCTTTTGTAAATTTTTTGTTTTCTCTCTGTGTTTTTTCAATCTTTGACTCGAGTTTTCTTGATTTTTCTGCCATGGCTTTTTGAATTGGTTCAACGCCGGCTTCTATTCTTTTGCCTGCTGCAATGTTTTCTCTTTCCAGTTCTTCTACTCCTTTAGCAATTGCTTTAACACCCTCTGCATTTCTTTCATGTAATTCTTTTGTCTCTTTGCCTATTTCTTTGGCAGCTTCAACGTTCCTTCTCCTTAATTCTTTCACTTTTTCAGCCATTTTTTCTACGGCAGCCTCTATGTTTTTTCTTTTTTCTTTAATTGAAGCCATTTTTTTACCTCTTTTATTTGTTTACGCGCTCTAACAATTCCTCCAAAAATGTTTTTCTGTGTTCTTTTGGCAATTCCTTTATTTGTTTTTTTATTTTGGCTTTTTGTTCTTCGATTTCTTTTTCGATTAGCTCTTCTCCAATTTTTTTTCTTTTTCTGATTGTTCTAAAGCTTCTTTTCAATGGCTTTAAAACAATTGTTTCCTCTTGCATTGGGTCTACTCCTATTTTTTCCTCCATTACTTCTTCGTTTATTTCTTTGATTCGTTCTGTTTGTTCTTCTATTGGGGTTGTAGTTTCTTTCGGAGAGTCTTCTTCCAAAACCCCTTGTCCTATCTTCCTTCTTTGGCGAATCCAGTTATAGGGCTCGTTCATTTTAGATTACCTCCATTTATTTTTTTTATTCAAGTTTTTTTGTGTCTACAATTTTCTTTTGTAAATTGTATCGTGCTTAACTTTTCTATTTTACTAATACAATTCCGCCAACTCTAGTTTTCTTCCGTAAAGTCTTGGCGCATGGGTTTTTGCCCGCGACAATTTTGGTTTTGCTGGCACGAGAGAGCCGATTGCTGAGCGTATTTGTTTCTGTTTTTGCCTTGATGGCATTAGTGAAACGCATGTTGGGCCAAGTTTTTCCCTGTTTTTTATGCGTTTTCGCATTTTTGCTTCGTTTCTTTCAACTTTGAGTTTGTATCTTCTTCTAAGCTCAAGAATTTTTCTCCTGCTCTTGTCCCTGTTTTGCTCTGCGCGTCTCTTAATCCTGTCTATTATCATGGGTCTCCTGTCTTCAGAATCCGCACCGATTTTTTTCATTCCAATTTCACCGGTCATTGGGTTTTACCTCCTTTTTTTTGTTTTAATGCTTCGTTAATTACGACTTTGGCTATTGCTGGGTTTTTGCACCATAGCTTTACTTTTTTCTTTTTTCCCTCTTTTACTCTTTCAATTTCTATGTCAATGTGCCTTGGCAGCAATTTTCGAATTTTTCCAGCTGCTTCCCTGTATTTTTCTGTACTCAATTCTTTTACCACAATCCCTTTTCTTTTCATTTCCTTGCTAACCATTTTTCTTGCCTTTTTTCTTTTTTAGAGTGATTTCAAGTATGCCGTTTTTGAATGAGGCTTTTTCAATTTTTTCTGCTTCGCTTCCCTTTGGGATTGAAATCTTTTTCTCTATTTTTCCTTCAGGGCTCTTTACAGTGATTTTCAAAGCATTTTCCTCGATTTTTAAGTCAATGTCTTTTTCTTCAACTGTTGGCAATTCAACTATGATTTCTATTGTATTGGGTTTTTCTGTTACTTCTGCCAATTTCTCCTTTTCTTTTATGTCCTCTGGTTTTATTACTTTTGTTGGCATTCTCTTAATTGTTTTATAAAATGGTTCGCTTGGTTTGCCTGCAAATCTTTCTTGGCTTCCCGGTCTTAATCCCAAGCCAACCCTTGTCCTGTACTCGTATTTTATTTTTGACCCGTGGGGGCCTTCCAAGTCGCCTCTTTTTACTTGTTCTGTTAAGCCTTTTTTCTCCATTTCTTCGAGCGATCGTAGAAACTCCATTAGCCCGTCCAACAATCCTTTAACTGGCTTCTCCATTTTTAACCACCACCCCCTAAAATATCTAATCTTGGCGCTAAATCCATTTCCCTTACCTTTTTCGCCATTTCAAGTTTTTCCATTAACTCTTCTTTTCTTGCCTCGTATTCTTTTGTTGTTAGTTCGCCGAACTCGTACAATAAGCGGTTTTCTTTTATTGAGTCGTTGATTTTGTCTAATGGATACATTTCTTTTAGCGCATGCCCGTAAATTATTTCCATTATAAATGTCCATGGCTTAATGGTTAACGAGTAAAGCAAGTCATCCACAACAAAAACCATTTCATCGCCCCCCACTCATTATTCTTATGTTTACAAAGTTGTATGCTGGCCATGGTCCAGTGTATTGGATTTTTAATGGCTTGAATTTGTTTCTTAATTCTTCTACTTTTCCAGTGAACGCATCCACTTTGTCTTTTTCAACTAAAAACGATTGATTGCAAACCAGTTTATCTGAAAACAACCGGTCCTTTTTAACGCTTACAGCCATTTCTCCCAAGCTTTCAATGAATCCTGTTTCGCATTCTTTCCTAAACTCTTCCAGGCTCTTTCCATTCAACAATCCTTCTAACTCTTTTTTTTCTTTTGGAATAATTGCTTTAATTCCCAATTCTACTTTGTTCTGCACTCTCTTCAAGCCGCCCCACAGCAACGGATAAACCTTTTTCATTGTTCCCAATACAATGCCCCTGTTTTTGAACACCATTCCATAAGCTACCGGCAAAACCGAGTGCTCTTTTAAAACTTCCAGTTCAACGTTTTTGTGTATTTCAATGTTTTCGTCTGTTGGCTTGAATTCTTTCATTGTTGCCTTGCTCGCTACCGCTGTGAGAAGTTTATACTTTAGGGAATACACTGGATTTCCCTCCATTCCTTTGATTGGAAACTCTTTTGGCGCTTCTTTGCTTGCCATGATGCAGTAAATATATTCTCCAGAATCCATTTTTATTTCCCCCCTGCAACGTTTGCTTGGACAAAAGAGGTTAAGAAATTTTTTGCCTTCATTCTTTCATCCAAAATCGTTTGAATGTCTTTTCCATTTGCAGGTCTATACATTTTTGTTTTTACCCCGTATTCGCATTTTAGTAAATCGCTTTTTTGCAGTTTGTGCAATAGGGGGTAGAGTGTGCCGGAGCTAAGGAGGATTCCAAACTTTTCATAGATTGCTTTTTTTATGTCTGTTCCGCACATTGGTTTTGCTACAATTAATGCCAAAACAACTGTTTCCAATTCGTTTTTTAGGAATTCATCGATTAATTTGCTGCTGATGTTTAAATGCTTTGAGGAAAGGGTTTTTGCTGAAAGCACAGCCGTATCGTCTGTTGTAAGAATTAGCTGGTCATGGCATTTAACCAATTGCTTGATTTTGTTTGGAGCTAATTTGCTTATATCGTAAGTGCATAGAATTGACTGGTCGCCGTTTAAATTGCACAAGTATTTCTCTCTTTTAATGTGGTCTGCGTATTCTTTTGTTAGTAAGTCTTCACCAATACTTCTCCTATGTTTACTGCCTAAATTAATTGTGTTTGAATCGATTGAACCAGCGTCAATAATTATTCTTTTATAGCCTTCAATTTTTTCTAATTCCTTTGGGGAAACTATTGATAGGTCTTTGCATCGTGAATCAAATTGTGCAGCTATTGTTTCTGGCTCTTCGGTTGAAACATAAGCTGCTTTTTCATTTTTGTTTCCTAGGAAAGAAGATTGAATTGCATACTTGTTCAATGTGGGAATGTATAAATGTAAAATATGTTTTTTCCCATCGATGCCAGAGAAAATAGTTCTGATTTTTTCTTTGTTAGTTATGCACTTAACCAAGTCTACCCCAACTCCCCAAATCTCCTTTGTGTCGAATTTCGACATATAGTATTGGGAGAATTGAGGATTATGTCGGTTTCCGACGCGGAGATTGATTTTTGCCAATATTATCACTATGTTAAAACTTAAATACTTGATGTTAATATTCAGCTACTTTAATTTCAAAATTTGTTTAATAAAATATCAATAAGTTTTATTTTCTTCCTTTTTTAAAACTTAAAGTTATTACTTAAATTTTTAAAATGTCCAAAAGTTAAAATTATTGTGAAGCATTTAGTTTTTCTTTTTCAATTTGGATGATTGGGTGGGAACGGTCTTTACATGGTTAAAAAGGCAGCAAAACCAGGATTGGAGACAAATCTTCAAAAAGGATTTGCGAAGAGAATTCAAATCATTAGCGGGATTGATGACAAAGAATTTGGTTTTGCTGTCAAAAACAATTTGATTAAATGGTGGGAGTTAAAGGCCTGGCAGGAATCAAATATGAAAAAATAGCTTTTACGGTATTTTTATGTTCAAAGCCCTTTCAGTAATTGAAACAAAATTGGTTCTATAAAATTTTATTTGCTGCACTGGAATTATTTGAGTTATTGGTTCTCTTAACAATAAATCATTTCGCCCATAAATTTTTGCTAACTCGTCTTGCATTATTTTAAAGCTTAAATAGTCTTCAAAAAGGCCAGCGTACACTTCTTCTGCACGGCTTTCTACGTCAAATATCACTGGGCATTTTGTTTTCGCTTTTTCCAGCAACAATCTTCTTTTATCTAAATCAATCCATGGATTAAATCTAATGTGCATATTAACAAATAATTCGCAGCCAATTTTTTTGAAATTGGGTTCGTTAATCAACCTTATTGCCCCCTGCTTTATTAATTCTGATTTAATCTTTGAAGCAGTTTGCCTTGTAATATTAATCTTCTTTGCAATCTCCACATCGTTTAATTCAGGGTATTTGATTAAAGCGCCCAAAACCACTTTTTCCCTTTCCTTTAATTGGATTGGTGTTTTTGGTTTTGGCACGGCTTTTTCCTCTTCAAATTTTAATTTAAACAACTGTTTTAAAAGCGGGGAATAGTCAAATAAAGAAGGCGTTTCGCTCGTCTCAAAAGGAAAATGAACAATATTAACATTGCGTTCCTTGGCAGAATATTTTTCATAAACATGGGCTTGCTCGTCCTGCATTTTTTTAAACTCTGTGAAATTTTTGAAAACTAGGAAAGAAAAAAACTCATTTTCTGTTATAATTTGAAAAACATTTTCAGGAGACTGCATCGCTTTTTTTACTGCAGGAATTTCCATCTTTTCTTCTAATGGAATAGGCAAACTTGATTCTCCCCAAATAAAACTCATTAACTCGTAGCCCAGCAATTTAAAGTTTGGAATAATATATGGTGAATAAAAATCTTGTCTCCTCAATTTATTTCTAATCGCAGTTACAGTTGGCCTCTTAATTTTTAGTTCCTTAGACAATTTTTGGTCATTCAATTCCGGGAACCTAACTAACCCATAAAAAACAATTCGCTCCTTTTGAGTGAAAGGAAGTTTTTTGGAAAATTTAATGAATTCGCCCCCAACAGTGCCATTATCCTGCTTCGCTAATTTATGGGGCAAACTTTTCGACATAGTATCCCTATAATTATATCAGTATGTGAAATTCAAAACAAAAATATTTAATAATTGATAGGATTGCAAAATGTTTTTCATTTTGCTATTTATCCAATCTCGACACTTAAAACGACTTTTGTCCCGACACGTATCGCGATTTGTTAAATTTGTATATAAGCAACCCACTACTTTTTATTAGTAATTTGTATAATCAAAAAGAGTAAATGGGGGTGAAAGGTATGGTAAATCAAGGACCGGATGTTTCGAGTTTGGCGGAAGTGCTTGACAGAATCTTGGACAAAGGTATTGTAGTTGATATCTGGGCTAGGGTTTCATTGGTTGGAATTGAAATTTTGACCGTTGAAGCTAGAATAGTTGTGGCCAGCGTTGACACGTTCCTCCATTATGCAGAGGAGATTACCAAGATAGAGCAAGCAGCGATTGCCGCGCCAGTAAAGTAAAAGCCTAACCTTTCTAACCTTTCCAATATCTAAAAGCAGAAAATTTAGATATTGGAGAGAGTTGGAGGGATAAAAAGGAGGGATAGATATGGTTAGAGCAAAAGAGGAAATAACTTGCGTGAAAAAACACATAGAAGCATTTGAAAAGCAAGGGAAAGAGAACGCAGCGGCAGTAAAAGAAATGGAAAAAGGTACTGCTGCGGTTGTTGCTGGCATTAAAGCGCAAGAGAGAGAAAATGTAATGGCAGTGAAAGAAATAGAGAAAGGCATTGATGCAGTAAAAGCTGGCATTAGAGAAAAAACTAGAGAAGTAGACAAAGCTGTTGGGGCAATCCACACTAGCATAAGAGCACAGGAAAAAGAGAACGAAGCAGCTGCCAAAGCCATTGAGAAAGGAACAGCAGAAGTAGTTGCAGGAATAAGGGCTCAAGAGCGAGAGAACGCAGCAGCAGTAAAAGAAATAGAAAAGGGTATCGACGCGGTAAAGGCTGGTATCAGAGAAGAAACTAGGGAGGTAGAAAAAGGCGTTAATGCGATTCATGGTGATATAAGGGCTTTAGAAAGAGATGCAGACAAATTCATTGATTTATTTTACCACGGCTACGTCAAAAAAGAATAATTGAAATGCATAACTTTTGGTTTCTTAACTTGCTGGTTTAACTTTTCGATAATTTTTTTCATTTACATTATATTTAAATTAGCAAGGTATCGATAATTTAATAATTAAAAAAACTTAATGATAAAAAGGGGGTTGAGGGAATGCGATATGTTGAGACACATCCAACAATTGTGAGAGGCAAGCCAGTTCATCATACTCAAGAGGAAAGGAAAAAAGAACAAGTGCTTGAAAGAAAAAAAACAGAGTTGAGGGAAAAAGCTGGGGAAAAAATTTATAAGTTGGAAGAAACCGCGGTTGTTGAGGCAAAGTTTTTAACTCCAAAATCAAAGAATTTTGTTTTAACGGATGCTGTTAAGAAATATGAGGATAGGGCTCTTTTATGGCTTAAAGCGGGTTATCCTGTTCACATTATTGGTCCAACGGGGTGCGGAAAAACTGCTTTGGCAATTCACATTGCTGAAAAGCTTGGAAAGCCGGCTATTTGGATTAATGGGGATGAAGAGCTTACAACCCATGAATTGATTGGGGGGTATAGTAGAATTGAAATGAGAAGTTTGAGGGACAAATATATTCATAATGTTTATAAAACCGAGGACATTATTGAACCACAGTGGGTTAACAATCCACTGGCTTTAGCCGTCCAAAAAGGATACACTTTGATTTATAATGAGTTTAGCAGGAGTAAGCCGGAAGCTAATAACATTTTGCTTTCTGTTTTGGAAGAAGGAATTCTTGAATTGCCGACAAAGTTTGGGGAAGAGCGCTATGTGGAAGTGCATCCAAATTTTAACCTTGTTTTAACCTCCAACAACGTTGAATATGCTGGTGTTCATCAGCCACAGGATGCCTTGCTGGATAGGATTAGCGCGATTTACATGGACTACTATGATGAGGCAACTGAAATTGCAATAGTTAAAGCGCATAGCAAAATTGCTGATGCCGACGCTAAAAAAATAGTGGAAGTAATTAGGCATTTGAGGAAAACGTTGAAGGGAGCGGAAGCACCAGGCACAAGGCCCGCAATAATGATTGCTCAGGGGGTTAGCGTTGCAAATGGCACGGGTCTTGATTTGTTTGAGCAACTGTGTTTGGATGCAATTGCTTCAAAAACAAAGAATTCAGAGGATTTAGAGAAAAAAAGAGTATTAATTAAAAGTGCGATTAATGAATTGAATTTGAATAAACGGTGAATTAGTTTGGAGAAAAAGAATGCAGTGATTGAAGATGCAAAGATTTACAAAGTATTTGATTTGTGGAAACGCAAGCCAAAATGCCTCACATTCAATGACACTGACGTAATTGTTGTTACAGCAAAAGCAAGTGGCGGCGAAAAAGTAAAGGAAACCTTTTTTACTTGCTTGAAAGCCGATGGAACTTTTTCCCTTGAAACCCCCAATCGCATTGCTAGAGCGAGAAGGGCGAGGCTCGCAAAATTTTTGACTTATTATAAACTAACGGATTCGCCGGAAGAGTACAACTTGGTTGCTGACATTAATAAATGGAAGAACAAAAAAGTAGAAGTCGTTAGGGACGGGGGAGAACACTATATTTACATTCCGTGAGCGGTTAGGGAGGGTATGAAAAATGGCAAAAGAGGAATTCGATGCAATCGTGAAACTAGCCAAAGAAAGCGTTAAAGAGCTAGTGGACAAAAAGCCGTTGAGTGTAATCAGCGTAACAAAGGAAGGCGATAAAACAATTGCGTTGGTTGAAGTTTTGGAAAGAGAGGCAATTCCTGATACGCAGAACCTTATTGGAGAATACAAGCTAACTTTTGGCGCGGGTAACAAGCTGTTGGGTTATAGTAGGGTTTCGGTGAGAAGAAAATGCGACACCGGCTCGGAAGTAAGCGAAGAAGAGACAAAATAAGTTTTTTTTATTTGGTGATGCAATGGATTTAGAAAAAAGGGCTGTAGCAAGGCAGGCAAGGTGGAGTGCTAAATGGGAAAAACGGCATGGCTTTACCGGAAAACACGCCAAATGGAAGAGAAAATGGGACAACTGGCTTGGAATAATGGACAAACAATTGGAAGCTGACAAAAAACCAGAAGCAAAATAAGTTTTTACCAGTGAAGCCAAATGAGTGTGTAGTGTTGATTGCGCATGGATTTAGAGAGAAAAATTGCTTTGTATCACGCGAGAATGGAGAAAAAGCATGCCACGAGGCTTGCTAAGAGAAAAGCTGGATTAGGGGCACAGGCAACAAGATGGGCTTTAAAGTGGCAGAGGAGAGCAGCAAAGGCTGCTACAAGAACCCGAGTAATGGCTACTGTTTCTAAAAAGATTGAAAAAGAGATTGAAAAGCCAATTAAGGTCATGAGAGAAAAGGTTGAATCTGTTGCCACAGAGTTAAAAAAAGAAATTAAAAGAGAGAAGAAGAAAGTAAAGAAGCTAAAGAAAAAAATTAAAGAAATAAAACCTTCACCAGCCCCAGTAGAAGAAATCGCTGAAAAGGTTAAAGAACAAATCAGGAAACCAATTAAAGCCTTGAGAGAAGAACTGAAGAAAAAAATCAAAGAAATTAGTGCTGTGAAAGCAGGATTAACGCTAAAAAAAATAAAAAAGAGAGGCAGGCCGAAGAAAAAAAAGGTAGAGCCAAGAGCGGAAAAAGAGATTGTTAAGCCTGTTAAAAAAGAAGAAGCATTAGTTGCCGCTATTTTAGAAGAGCCTTTGCCGGAAGAAAAACCAAAAGTTGAAGAAAAGCCAAAGGAGGAACCCAAGCCTGTTGAAACAGCTACTCTTGTTGGGCATTTCACTGATATTTCAATGCCTAAAACAAAAGAAGAAAAAGAGTTTGATTGGAGTACAAGAAGATTTAAGGAATTAGAGGAAAAATTGAAAAAGTTGAGGAGATTTTGAATGGGCAAAAGTTTTTTGGTTTGCAGTGGAAAGGGGGGTGTGGGAAAAACCTGTACAACAATCAATTTGGGTGTGGCATTAGGGTTATTTGGAAAAGACGTAATTATTATTGATGCTAATTTGCCTACGCCTAATGTTGCATTGCATTTAAAGATTCCACCAGAAGCAAAAACATTGAATGATGTGGTTAGGGGAGAAATAGGAATTGATAAAGCAGCCTATTTATTGAAGGCACACGTTAGAGTGATTCCTGCTGCTTTCGGCGTTGAAAGCCTTCAGGGATTTGAACCAAAAAAATTCAAGAAACTGATTAAAAAAATTGAAGCAGACAATGATTTGACTTTAATTGATTGTGCTCCTGGCTTGGGAATTGAAGTAATTAATGCTTTAAGGGCAAGTGAAAACGCGATTATTGTTGTTAACCCTGAATTGCCATCTTTGGCTGATGCAAGCAAAGCCATTCAAATTGCCCAAGACTTAGGAGTAGAAATCACTGGAGTAATAATTAATAGGAGTGGAAGATTCAAGCACGAGTTAACTGATGAAGAAATTGCTTCGGTTATGGGAAACATTAAAATTTTGGGGAAAGTGCCTGAAGACTCGTTGGTAGCGAGTTCTGTTTCTTTTGGGCAACCAGTTGTAACACTTTACCCTTTTTCTCCAGCTGCTCATGCGTTTAAACAAATTGCCGCTGCATTAATTGGAAAAAAGCATGAGGAAAAACTATCTATTATTGATAGATTTAACGCGTTTTTGGCAAAGCGCAGGTGATTTGAATTGAGTTCAGTTAAGGGATTACGAGAAAAATTTCATGCATTTAGGCTGGAAGTGGGCGCGTTTAAGTTGAAAATTGATAGGTATATTGGCGAATTTTATCGGGGAAAAGCAAAAAGCAAAGAATAACTTATTAACTTTAACAAATTGATAAGTTATTTAAAGAATTCTCCCTAGTAAATATACTTGTGTTATGCCAGCGATAACCATTATTTTGCTAGTTTTAATCGGCATTCTGGTCCTAGCTAACGCCGCGCTTTGGCTTGCTAAAAAAAGAAACAAAACGCAAAAACAGCGCTTTAAACCAAGCTTTTCAGGGATTCTCGAAGCAAACAATTTGCAAAACAATCAAATCCAAGGAATTCAAGAACAGTTATGGCAGTTAAAAGAATACCTTGGAAAAAACAATGGTTTTTCAACAGAAATAAAAGAATTGAAAAGCCAGCAGGAAAGCATTTTTTCAAGGTTCCTGGCATTGGAAGAAGCAACAATTCAAATTCAAAACGAGTTAAGCGAAATAAAAGCCTTTAAAAAAGTTGAACCGCTTTATTCAAAAAAAGAAAAACTGCCAAAAAGCAATAGAGTAAAAATTTTGGAAGAATACTTTAATAAAGGTTAGTTTGCTTTGTGTCCCTTGCTTAAGACTAAAACATCTACTTTTTTTGCTCCAGTTTTTTCTAACAAATTAACCAAAGTCTTTAAAGTCGTGCCACTATTAACCCTGTCATCCAATAACAAAACATGTTTTCCTTTGACAATGTTAAAATTAATAACAGCGAAAGCGCTTTCAACCAATTCCTGTTTTCTTTTCAAGTCTCTTAATTCACAAAAATTTGTTTTACTAATTTTTAAAAAAAAATTTTTAATTGGTATGCTCGTTTCTTCGTTGACAGTTTTAGCCAGCAAAAGACAAGAGTCATAACCGGTTTCTTGCAATTTTTCTTTGTCAGTCGGCGTTGGAATAATGCAATCCACTTTCTTTAACTCGGGGTTTCTTTGAATATACTCGGCCAACAAGCCGCCTAAAATCTTAACCCACTTGACATCACCCTTTTCCTTAAACAATTCAATAATGACATTCCACTCTCCATCTTCCATAAAAACCAGGGAAATATTCTTGAACCACATGAACTTTGCTTACAAAAGGCTCTTTTACAGAAACAACAATTCCAATAGGGTTTGTTGCGCCATGCAATGAAACATTCATTTTACTCAAAATAGGATAAGCTATTTCAAAAATTTCTTCAAAACCCATTTTGTTTTTTGGGCCAAGATATTTATTCACTTCAGCCAAAGAAAAAGTATGCCTTTTGCACACTAAATCATTTAACGCAAACTCGATTCTCTTCTCCAAATCAAAGCGAGACATGCCTTATAAACGAACATAAAAGAGCTATAAATAGCTTTTGTAACCGGGCTAGTTTTCCTTCCCCCCTCACCTTTTTGCCGTACCTATAGTCAACACAGGATTATATGGCGCGAGCGCTGCTTGCCAGCAGTCTGCAAAGAATCATCACTTTTATTAATTCCTATGGCTTTTATATGTTGCAGTATGCCCTATAAGATTCCTGTTACTACGATTCAGATTACTCCTGCTACGAGGGAAAAGTTGCGGGATTTGGGCAAGAAAGGCGAAACCTACGAGCAAATAATTTTGCGGCTTGTTAAGGCTTACAACAAAAAACACTGATTTCAGGCAAAAGGCTCAAAAGCACCTATGACCGTTATGTTTATATATTATCTGTTTAACAGATAGTACTATGGTTGAACTGACCGAAAAGAGGCTTATTTCGCTCCTCTGGATTCTGAAAAACAAGGAAAAGAAGTGGAGCATTTTTGAGTTGACCAAAGGCGCCTCAGGCATTCTTGGGCAAGAGGACTGGTGGGTTTACAAGAAAGGCACAAAGGACTCGCGCGTTCCAACTACTGATGCAGCCCTTACTTACAGCCCCACGCATTCCTTTGTGAAAGAGCTTGAAGAAAAAGGCTTCTTATACAAAGATGCAAAGACCAGTGAATACGGGATTGCAAAGGCTGCTGACCTCATCAGGTTAATTTCGCTTGCAAAGCCTTTCAGCAGCCTGAAGACGCTTAATTATTACTCGCCCATTGATTTTTTTGGAACACTGAAAATGGTTGAATCTTCAAAGCTTGCACATGTTTTTACGGTGTTTGCTGGCAGTGAACTTTACAGGCAGTACGTGAAAACAGACCAAGTGCACGTTTACGTTAGAGGCGGCGAAGAAGAAAAATGGGTTAAATACCTTATCTCCAAAAAATGCCTCAAGGCGCAAAAAAGCCAGGCGAATCTATTCCTAATTCCAACAGAACAAGAAGCCTTTTTCAAGGACGCGGCAAAAGTAAAGGGCTTTTCAGTTGCGCCAGCGCCAATACTTTTGAGCGACCTTCTAAGCTTTGGTGGCTTGGCAGAAGAGCAGGCAAGCTTTCTGATGGAAGAATGGTTAAACAACAGGTTGTGATTCTCAAATGGAAAAGCTGATGATTGAAAAATCTGATGAATTCCTGTATACTTTCTTCAAGGGCTTAAACAAAAAAGAAGCCGAGTGCATTGGTCTGATGGGCGGCTGGGCAGTGCATTACACTCTCAAGAATAAGGACATTGTGCACGTGGGTTCGAGAGACATTGACATCTTTTTTGACCCAACAAAAATAAAGCCAAAAGCAATTGAAGAGAAACTCAAAAACATGGGTTTTAGTCCGCATTCAACTTTTCGCTGGGTGAGGGTGTTTCACAGCGAAACCGAAAAAGAACTTGGCATGGAAGAGAGCAAAAAACATCCAATTTACAATCTTTCATATATTTACTTTGACATTGCCACGCCAACAAAAATTAGGCATTCCATGCCGGAGCCTTTGCTGAAAAAGGTTTTTAGGAAAGAAAAGGAACACGTAAAAATCAAGGACATTAAGGTAATGGTTCCTTCTTCCAAAGTCCTGATTGAAATGAAGTTGAAGTCCATTCCTGGAAGAAGTGACGCTTTCAAAAGAACAAAAGATATTGCAGACTTGTACGCGCTACTGAACAACCGCACTGAACTCTGGGCAATCAAAGAAGGAAAACTGGTAAAAACAAAAGGCTTGGACAAAAAACTATTGCAAAAATTCAGGGAAAAGCTCGAAAGATTTAAGATGGATGGGACAATAGCCGCCTCAGCCATAATGCTAAAAACAGACCAAAACAACTTGACAGACCTGTTGGAAAAGATTTGAACAACAAACATGCCAAAAGAATACCTCAATGGCCGGCAGCTTGCAACAAAAAGCGCTAAAACTTAGCCAATTGCCTGAAAATTGCGTTTTGTTGCAGTTTTTGGCTTATTGAATGGGAATAATCAGCGAATGCTTTTCAGCCAGTCCCCAAGCCAAAGAATTATTTCGCCAAGCTGTTCGGCTTCATCATTATCGCGCTTCCGCAGGGCATTTCTTTTTGCAGTTCTGCAAAAACGCAGCGCGCTTTGAAAATTCATTCTCGCAAACTGTTTCCTGCGCGGCCAAGAAAAATTTGTTTTCATTGTAGCGTTCAGCCAGTTCGCGCCCTTTATGGCAAACTTTTTTCCGGGAAACTGTTCTCTCGTGTTAAGAGACTTGAAAGCAACAGTCCGCGGCAATTTCCAAGCCTTTCCAGTATTTCCCTTTTTTGGTTTAAACGGCATAACAAACCTACTGCAGAGTTAGCTTTTTGAACGCGCGCGGCAGCTCGTTCGCCAAATCTTCCGCATTGAACATGAAACCGCGCTGTTTTTTTAACAAATCTCCAGCAAAACCATTCAAATAGCATGCTGCCTGCGCCGAAAGCAATAAAGGATTTTTTGCTGCAAATCCCGCAAGCAAGCCTGCAAGCGTGTCGCCAGTGCCGCCTTTTGTCATGCCAGCATTACCAGAAAAATTGCAAAACAATCGTTTTCCTTCCGAAATATAATCGACTTTTCCTTTCAAAACAACAATACAATTGAATTTCTTCGCGGCTCTCAAAACATTTTCCTTTGTAGCTAGCAGTTTAAACAAAGCAGTGAATTCTTTTGCGTGCGGTGAAACACAGCAATTCGCGTGCAAGCGCACAGGGTTAACCAAACGGAGCGCGGTTGCATCCAGAACAATCTTTTTGTTTTTGTTTCGAGAAACAATTTCGTTGACAAGTTTTTTCATTGCCTTGTTGGCATCAATTCCTGGCCCGATGAGAATCGAATCAACTTTTTTTGCAAGTTTTTTTGCATCAGAATACGGGTGAACGATAAAAACCGGAGAATATTTTTTCACTATTTGAAAGTTTTCTTTTGCAGTGCAGATGAAAACCAAATCAACCAATCGCGACGCACACACTGCGGCAAACACGAGGCTGCCGTGATATTGCTTGCTGCCTGCAATTATTAGCGTGAGGCCGTTTTGGTATTTGTGGCTGCCGGCGCTCGCCTCAAACAAATGATGAAAAATATTTCTTGTGGTTTTTTTGCAGTTCATGCCAATGGTTTGTGCAAAAAAGCTTTTTAACAGTGTGGAGTACTGGAAAAAAAGCAAAAAAACTGAAAACGTTAATTTTTTACTTGAGTGAAAGCGCCCAGTTATAAATTATTGCAATCAATCCGCCAATAATTGCGCCTATCACCAAGCCGTAAATTGCTGTCAGCCAGCCCAAAACAGAATATGAACCGCCCATCATGGTCATGCCAGCATAAGGCATTCCCATCATTCCAACCAAGCCAATTGAGAAAATACCGCACAAAAAACCCAGTACTGCGCCTGTGATTGCAGCAGCCTTTGCGCTAATTTGTGAAAACTCAGCCATATTTTTCACCTTCCTCAACGATAAAAAAAAGAGGCATAATCGGATTTAAAAACATATTCAAAAAAGAACGTTTTCGGCAGTCCTTCTTACTTTACCCCAAAACAAAATAACCATTATTTAACGGCGTGCTTGATTATTTCAAGGTTGCATGAATTGTGTGCCTTGCACCACGCTTGGCACTTTTCAGCCCAAGATTTTTCATTGTAAAGTAGCTTGCACTCCTCACACTGGAACAAATTGTTTGCTCTCTTTACCATTGCCTTGCACCTGTTATCCAGCCTTTTTTACAGCTAAAATTGTGTGATGCCTCAGTTCGCCCAACTGCTCCGAAAGATGAAAACAAATTCACACTATTTCAAATGGGTTTTCTAGCAAATGATAATGAGGCATAAAGTCGCTTTAAACATATTGGAAAACAAGATGGCATAAGCGCTATTTTCTCTTTCTTAAACCTTTCGCCGGTTTTTTCAAAACATTGCTTTTTTTACGCTTTTTGGAGGGCTCTTTTTATTGAGGTTTCTTTCATGAAAACTTTAGAAAAACTTTATCTTTTGGGCTTATTGATTGCAATAGTTGGAATTTTTTTAACATGGAATTCTGGCGTGGCTGTAATTGATTTTAGTGGGCGTTTGACTTGTCCAGATAGCATATTATTTTCCACGACAACCACTTCGCAGTATTCAATTACCGCGAATTTGAAGCATTACGGTGGAAATCCTGCTGATGTTGTTGTTTCTATTGCTGCCCCAAAAAGTGATTTTAACCTTGCAAGGTTTGATGGCGGTGGATTTGTCTGCAATTTACCGTTTGACTTTAATTTTTCAAAAGAAAAATATTCTGCAACACAATCGAAACTGTCACAAAATGCACAGGATAAGGTTTTTTGTTTTGCAATAAAACCAATTTCAACGGAATTGCCACAATATGACAAAACCCAATTAGACGTGACCTTGACTTGTCAAGAATGTAAAACAAAGCAAAAAACGTATTCTTGCAACTATGCTCTCAGTAAAACTGAAAATTATTCCAAAGAATTCACATTAGAGAAGTACTGAAGTACGGAGCGATTCTGTTGCCCTGCGCAGTTGTTACAGTCATGTTTTTTAAGCTTTTTATAGCCATTATTTTTTAAAAATAAGGAAGAATTAACCCATTTTGCCTTTTTTGGGCTTGTTTTACTCGTTTCTAGTAGCCCAGACAAAAATGACTATCGTAAACTGTGTTTATTAGCCGATTTGAAGCATTTTGTGGGGGGCAACTCACCAGTGCATTCCAGAGTTTGCTAAGAAAAAAACAAAGTTTGGGGGGCGGAGTTTTGTTTTTTACATGTTGATACTTATTCCCAGAAAAAACTACAACAATAGCAAAAACAAGCATTCAAAATTCTTTTCTGTATTTTGCTTCAAGCCACCACTGGTTTTGCCGACCAACTTTTCGGTATTTGACTTTGCCTTCTGCTTGAAGCTTGAACAAATGAATCTGAGCGGTCTGCCAAGAAATGTCCGCGCCTTTCGCAATATTCTCCGTTGTTTCAGGCCATTCTTGCTTCTTCAGGAAAGCAATAATTTTTTTTGTTATTTCCAAACCCCTCATCGTGACACATCCTAATGATATATCATAAGAAGCACATAACTATTTTTAAATACTAATTTTGTCAATCCAATTGATGGACAAAATAATGGCTTTTGCAGTGTTGTTTGTTATTGTTGCAATCATTTCGAGTGGGTGTACACAAACACAAAAGACAGAAGGAGATACAACCACCACCACAACCAAAACGCCGTTCAGTGAAACAACAATTAAACAAACTGGCGACGAAACAGAAACCACCACAAAAACTCCAACAACAGACGAATTCAAAATCCAAGACAAAAATGGAACTTATATTTATCGAAGAAACCTTGTGCAAAAAACTCTTGAAATGGAATTTGACATGGAAATCGAACCAGTGATAGACCCGTTCACAAATAACGGAGAATCAAAATATTGGACGGCATTAATTCCTACTATGGGGTGTGGAGTTGTTACAGTAAGTGCATTCAATCCTGAAGAAGCAAAAAAGAGAGATGAGGAATTAAGAAAATCAATTGAAAAGCTTAGCGAGTCGATTGAAGAATGGAACCAAAAATATGGAACTGATGAAAACAAACCCGAACTAGCAGACAACACAACAAGTGCAGCGGATTTGGAGCAGCAAAAAGAAATAGTAAACATAACCACTGGTTTCACAACAACAAAAATTTCAATATTTGCAAAGAACAAAAAGACTGGTGAAAAAATTCTTGATTGCACCGCCACAAACGAGGACAATCTGGTTACTACTTATTATGGCGATTACAAAACGGCGGTGGAACAATACGAACAATCGCAGCAATAAAAAAGGTGTGACGAGAAAAACCGTCAACCATTGGCATTTTTTGGCAAAGTTTAAATTCAGTTCTATCTTTTTTAGCTTAGCGGGGGTTGATTATGGCTGATTCTGAAAAAACAACAAATAAAGGATTCTTGCCGAGTTTTTCTTCTGGAATTGGCAAGGGTGTTGGAATATGTGCAGGGATTTGCCTTGGCATCTTTCTTCTTGTAATAATTGCAGGAGTGTTAGCAGGCATTGGTGAGACAAAAGATAACAGTACTCCAACTACTACGCCCGCAAACAATCTCCAAGGAACACAAGAAAAAAACCAGCAACTAAAAATAGGGGACGCTTTTCTTGTTGACACTATCGCATATCAAGTATTGAGTGTGAACAAAGCAGCAACAGTGGGAGAAAACATTTATGTCCAACAAAAGGCTGATGGCATTTTTTTGCTTGTTGAAATAGCCATTGAAAACAGGGGAAAAGAAACCCAAAACATTTTTTCGCCCCGATTCAAAATTATTGATGACCAAGGAAGAAAATTTGATGATGATACAACCGCTGAAATTTATTCTCAGAACTCTTTGTCCTTTGGACAGCAATTGCAACCAGGGCTGCCAATAAAAGGAGTAAAGATTTTTGATTTGCCTCCAACAGCAACAGGATTGAAATTAACACCACCCGCTGTTGCGGGTTGGGGTTTGTTGTTGCGAGCCCTATCTGGACGTAGAACGTCCAGAATTTCGGGCTCGCCGGTTATTTTTATGTGAAGTGTTTTGTTTGGCTTTCTTTTATGTATTTTTCTACTTTGCTCGCGGTTACTTTTCCGATTGATTCGTAGTATGCATAACCGTTCCAAAAGTGGCCTTTTGGATAATGCTTTCTGAACCCGGGAAATGCATTGAACATGCATTTCGCGGACAGGCTTTTCAAGAGTCTTATTGCCTGTCCGACACTCGTGTTCATTGGAAGTTCAACAAACAGGTGAACGTGGTCTGGCGCGACTTCCAATGCCGGCATCTTCATGCCGTATTTTTTTGCTATTGCGTTCAAGAACTCTTTCATCATCAAACGCTTTTCCAGTTTCTTGAACACTTTGTGCCGATACTTCGGCACAAAAACGAGATGAAACGAGTTTCTTCTCCTGTCCGCTTTTTTATTCCTATGGCTACCTATATCTATCATGTTCGTTTTCTCCTAGCGCAGCCAGTCAATGCTGCGCTAACGGAGAAAACAAAAGAAAAAGTTTAAAGCCGCGCGAGACGGCATTCACCTTCAGGCAAAGCCTGAAGAACTCTGCCTCGCGGCTTCATTAG